>Ga0208666_1000145_pt1 | contig 33313 bp, 44 predicted proteins | sample 5B_taG_FD_184078 | JGI IMG/M metagenome (GOLD analysis project Ga0208666, IMG submission 184078) | Marine viral communities from the Subarctic Pacific Ocean - 5B_ETSP_OMZ_AT15132_CsCl metaG (SPAdes) (version 2) | ecosystem: Environmental > Aquatic > Marine > Oceanic | place: Pacific Ocean...
TCTCCTCTCCATAATGTAGAACCAAAAGACCCTCCATTTAGAAGAAACTCTTGATATAACTCTTTATTTGTTGTGACTGTACCATCAGGTAAAGTTACTCTAGAATTACTTTGAAATCTTTGTGATGTTTTTACAGCAGTGCTAAGTATAGGTATATAAAACTTATTTCTAGATAAAATAGCTGCAGAAAATGTATCTCTTAATGCGTTGGCACCTGCAAAGAATCCAGGGTCCATAGTAACACCTTTTGTTAATAAGTTTTTAAAATCTCTAGCTATTCTTACAAAGGCATTTGCTGTAGCAAATTGTTTAGGGCTAATTGAATTTAATGTTGCAAATAAAAGAGGATTCTCAACTTCATAAATAGTCTTTTCTATTTTTCCTTGTTTATTTTTTCTAAATACAACAAATTCTCTTTCTTTTAATTGCATTTTTTCAGATCTAAATAAACTTAAATTGTCTAGATCTTCTAGATCTTCTGGATCTAATTCAATACCTTTCTGTTTAAATACTTGTGTTTGCAGCTCTTCTTTTTTTAAAGTAACTACAGTTTTCTTTTTACCTTGCCCTTCTGCTCTCTTAGCCCACTTATCTAATTTACCTGCATCTATAAGATCAAATGTATTTGCTAATACTTTATTTTTATAAGAGGCTGTAATAATACTATTTATGTTTTCTACATAGTTATCAAATAGATTTTTTAAAGGTAGTTGATCTTTACCAAAACCTATAGGCACTTTAGCCTCTAGTTTTCTTTTTACTGCAGTGCCACCACCCCGTGCCCTGGAAAGAAAACTATCATCTAGAGACATATCTCTATATAAAGGCACATAGTGTTTTCTTGCAGCTAATAACTTATCTGCAGTCTCTCTTGATATTAGTTGTGCGTCTACTGCTATGTCTACTAACTCTCTGTTAAATCTATCTATTTCTTTTAAAGCTGTTTGATATTCAGGTATAGCGTCTCCTATCCTAGCATCTTTTTTTATTTGATCTCTTAGTTTTACATTAGGAAAAAGACCTTCAAACTTTGCTTTATTCATAGATAAAACACTTTTAGTTCCTAGATAATTAAAAAACTCATCTGCATCATATTTTTTACCCAAACTTTTTTGTAGAAGACCTTGTAGTCCATCATTAGCCGTACCTACCATTTGCCCTGCATTGTTGTATCTAAAAGTACCTTTAAATAAAAAGTGCTCTACCATACCTCCTATAGCAGGTAAGAATCTAGCTTCCTGATATACACCTAGTCCTTCACTATATAAATTTTTAAGTCTTGCAAGATCTACTCCCTTTTTACTAGCTGCATCTTCTAGATATTTTAGACCTCTATTACTATCTAAAAAATCTATAGTAAATTTTTTTACAATACTACTATTAAAAAAGTTTAACTTTAATTTTTCTGCAGTACTTGGTTTTTCAGCTACTTGACGACCTACAGTAAATTTGCTATCTTTTGGTTTTAATTGAAACGCATCTTCCGTTTGCTCTTCTATTCTAGTTTCTTCTTCTGTTTTACCTTTAACTTTTTTAGGTGCACCTTTGGTGGTTGTTTTTTCTGCACCTATTACGCCTTTAGTTACTTTGCTTCCTGCATCTTGTAATCTAAATGTGCCATCTTTTATACCGTCTACAAATGTATCATAAGAATTTGTTCCAACTTCTCTACTAGGCCTGTCTAAATTTTTAGTTCTTACTGTTCTATTATTTATCCCTAATTTTTTATTGACTTCCATTATATCTAATATTTGAATCCTATCGCCTTTTGGGGTAATATATATTTGCCCTGCTTTAGGTTCTGTATCTTTTAATAAAAAATCTGCACCTGTTTTGCCTATTTTGTTTTTACTCCAAACAAAACCTTTTGATACACCTGATAAAAATGCAGGTATAAATACAGAGGGTATGCCTCCTGCAATAGCATTTTTTAAACGCTCCATTCCAGGATCTCCATTAGGATCTGTTTGTAACCATTGTGTTAAAGCATTTTTTGTAGCAGGAAATCTTACTAAAAAGTCTGCAAGATTAGGATCGTAAGGTGCAAAAGCTATTGCATCAGATAGGGCACCTGCACCTATTGCAATACCTGCAGTTTCGCCTTTTGTTAAAGATGTTTTAATAGGTTTTTCATCTACCTTTTTTGTTGTTGTTTTAGTTTTTGTTATAGTTTTTGTTGACGGTATTTTTTTTGTACCTTGAATGGTTATTGTTTTTGGGCTTCCCCCAAGTTGTAGCATAAGCACTTCATTAGAAGTTTTAGGTTCTATTTCTTTAACTGTTTTAGTTTTTATCGTTTTAGTGGTAGGCACTTCTACCTTTTGCTTTACCTTTCCTTTTTCTAAAAATACAAACTTTTGACCATCTTTACTCTTTTTAGTTATTATATTTTCTTTTTTAATACCTTTTGCAACTAAGTCTTTTACAGTTGAGTTTAGCTGTTTAGCATTTTTAACATACATATAACCACCTTTGGCTATTTTAAATGCTCCTGTATAAGGTATAAAGAATTGAGCAGCAGGTCTTATAAATGCTCCAACTGGTGTTTCTGCTTCAGGGACTATATCACTATACTCTACTTCCATACTTTTAGGCACAACAAAATTATATGCAGATTCACTAGCATCAACTATACCACCTGCAGTTTGAACTGCAATATCTTCTAATGTTTTTGCAACTTTAGGTAAAAATGGCTGATCATCTTTATCTCTCTCTTGTTCATTTTTATTTACAGCTTTTTGTAAAGAACCAGAAAGAGACTTTTTAATTTCCTCTTCTGTCATAATTACTCCTCTGTTTTTGGTGTTCCGTCTGCGTTATGTGTTTTACTATACAATAAATCCCAGTTCTGTGTTATTTTGCTAGCAAATCCTGATTTTGCAGTTGGGCTATCTCCTCCTGGTCTAGGGTCTACCTCACCTGCAGGTAACTCAGGATTTTTAAATATTAAGAAACCTGTATCTTTATCATATAAAGATCCTTGACCTCCTGCAGCATTTTTAACATTTGGATCAGAAGCATTTGTTTTTTTCCATTCTAAAGCTTCTGAAGGTATTTTAGGTATAGCATCTACAGAGCCGTCTCTTAACCATTGTTCTACATCTATACTTTCTAGATTCTTAGCCTTTTCTTCTTGCTCTTTGTCGATTTCTCCTATAGCTTTTTTAGGTAAAGCCTCAGAGTCTAGCTGTGCTATTTTCCCTGCAACATAGTTGTTATTTACTAAGTTAGCAAGGGTAGCATCCCCATTAAATGCAATTAATAATTCTGCACCTAGTAAATCAGTATCTAAATCTTGAGCCATGTTATTTAAAATAATACCGTCTATTATTGACATACCTGTTGCTACATCACCATTAGCACCTTCTATACTACCTATAGCATTGCTAACGCTAGTATCAAAATCTGCTAGTCTGGTTTCATTTATTTTATTGTTAAAATCCATTAAATCATCAAAGCTTGTTATTTCAGCTAATGACTCTAATGCCCAAGCATCAATATTTTCTTTTGTTAAAGGTTCCCCTAGAACTGTAGGGTTAGGTGCCTGAGATACAAATTCAGCAAATTGATCATCACTTAAACTTTTAGCTAAGTCTGAATAGTAAGATCTAACATTAGATGCTACTTGATCTGTAAATAACCCTATTTTAGATCCCACTGTAGCTGCAGATACATTGTCAGAATTTCCATCTATACCTAAGGCATCATTAATTTCTTGACTAATATTTCTATTCATCCAAGCATCAAATATAGGATCAGATATATTTGTAATTATATTTCTTTTTATTTTATCAGTAGATGTATTACCAAATACGTTTATAAAATAGCTATCATCAAATTTATTGTAATTTAATTGCTGATTATTAAAGTCAAAACCTGAAGACGGTGCTATATTTAATGCTTTTATTCTGTTTCTATCTACTAACTTTAATTCTCTAGGTTCTCCTTCTCTTACATTAGCTATTGTTTGTGCTAATTTAAATTCATCTGCTTGACCTTCATTAAAAGCGTTAAGAGTAAAGTTTAAATTTGCTGCTTGAAGATTATTACGCAGTTCTCCTACATCATATGAATAATATTCCATATCAGGTTGTGTCATAAACCCTGCTCCTGGAACATCAGGTGCACCCTCGATCGCTGGTTCAGATGCAATATACTTTGAGGTTACAAGATCAGGATATTTTGAAGTTAAGGCATAAGGCATGTACTCTATTGTTTGCTTTACTTTATTATCACTAGTTGTTGTTTCGTATCCATGTAGTACATACGCATTGCCGCCTATTGACATATGAAATGACATAGGCTTTTCACTTTTTATAGTTGGGAAATATTGGTTAGCCAATCTTTTACCTGTGTCTGTAGTAATATCAAAATAATCACTATTACCAAATACATTAGGCAGAGTCTGATGGCCATTTTTAGTATTGACATAATAAGTAGACCCATAATCTCCTTCTCCTGGAGTTTGCTCTACTTGAAATGCAGTTACTTTAACACCATTTTCCCCTATAAATACCTTAGGTTCTCCTGTTCTAAATTGTGCCTTGCCAAAGAAAAATTCTGCATCTGCAAATATTGGGGACCCATATCCTTTTGTTGTATTAGATACGTTATTACCGCTTATAGAAGTATCGCTAACTTGGCTATCAGCCACATTATCAGTTAAGTTATTTTCATTCTTAATATTATTAACTACCTTTTTATTATCAAAAGTATTATTTTTACTAAAAGAATCTAGCTGAAGTTGTTGAACTGTTTTACCAATATAGCTTTTATCATGATGGTGCTTTATAGGAGTGCTCATCCAAAAAGGATGACCATAACGAGTTTCATTCATCTGTAGCCAAGTTGCTGTATTTTCATCACTTTCTAATGCGAATTGACCAAAGGCATCTAAATAATCTTCTTCAAATCCTAACCCTAGTAATGCGTCTTTTCTCTTCTCTCTTGCTAGTGTAAGTTTTTTTTGATCAAATTCAAAATCTTGTTCTTTTTCTTTACCACGAAACTCTAACGCAGTGACTAACTTTTGATATTCATCATCTTTTGCTTTTTTATCTGCAGCTATATCTGAAACACCGCCTAAAAATCCTGATGTAAAACTCATTAATGCTCTAGACATTATTTATCCCCCTTTGCCATTAAACCTGTTTCTTTTTCTTTTAACTCTTCTTTAATATCTTCTACAAAAGATTTTAATTTATCTTTAGGTGCTTCATTGGCTTTACGTTTGTTTTTCATATTTTTAAATTCTGCAAACTGTTTGTGAAATTTATTTGTGCTTTGATCTTTTATAAACAAATTAATATTTTGCACTTCTGCTTTTATTCCGATAGCCATGATTTGTTTAAAAACTATTTCTGCTATTAGCATAGCAACATCCACAGTCCATTTACCTTCCATAAATCCGCCAAATAACATAGTTCTAGCAATAGCTTCTACAGGTATTCCATTTCTTAAAAATGTTATTATCTGTTCTAGGTTTTGCTCTTTGTGTAAAATATCCCACACATATTCTGTAGCATCTTCTAAATTAGTATATTGAGGAGGGTGCTCCCAAGGGTAATTACCGGGAGTGTTAGTTAAAGATTGTCCTGGAATAGGTGCATCAAATATATTTTCTATCATATTAGCCCCTCACATCTGGTAATGTTATTTTACTGTAAGAGTCTTCACCGCTAAATAACCGTCTTTGCCATACCTGTAATAGTACATTTGGATCAGATGTATCTATAGTTTCGGCTTTTCCTGCCTCAGACTCATAAGTGCTATCAGTCATATAAGCACTACTAAAACTTGGGGGTGTTACAGAACCTCTAGATTGTTGGGTGCTATTATCTCCAAACACCGCCCCAAGAGCATTCCCTAATATTTTTTTACCAAATATATTACCTATTAAATCTATCATTGTTCCTCCTTATGATGCAAATACTCCTGCAGCAAATCTTCCTAACATACTAAATAATGCGTCTCTAGATTCTTGATCCTGTAGATCAAATGCTGTCTGTCTTTCTAGTGCAGCTACTGCCATATTATGTGCTCTATTCATAGAGTTTTGAGCAGCTTCATTTGTCCATGATGCCTCGTCTCTCCATTGTTGCCACAAAGATGACATGGCAAAATTAGATATGTTTAGTAAGTTTTGTGCGTTAGTTTGATTAGCTGCATTTACACTTGCTGTATTTGCAGTATTAATTTGTCTTCTCCAATTAGTATTAGATTGATCAATAACCTGTTGATTTTGCACATTAAATCTCTCTCTTTGATCCGCTAGCTGTGAGTTAAATTGATTTATAGCGGCTTCTGTTTGCATGTTAGCCTGAGATACACCTGTTTCATTATTAGCATTCTGTGCAGCTATCCTATTACTTTCTTGCGTAGAAAATTGATTCATAGCATCTGATCTTTGTGCATTCGCTGTAGCTACAGATGAAGCTAAGTTTGTATAAAACTGATCTACTTGATTATCGCTTGTAGCATTAAATTGAGCTGCAGCATTTGAGGCTGCCTGATCTGAAAATAATTGTGATTGTCTTAATTGTACATTTTGTAAATTAGCTTGTTGTTGATTGCTAAGATTAGACATATCCATTTTAAGATATGCCTGTGCATTTTGTAAAGATGCTTGCTGTCTATTGGATAGATTTTGAAATATCATAGCCTTGTAGGTTGCAGCATCTGCTGCAGCTATTGGAACTGCAGATTTCATAACACCTTCAGCTAAAGCTTCAGCATACATACTAGAAGCACCAAGGCCTCTCTTTGCCATATTAGCTTCTACTAATTGTTGTGCACCTCTAGCCCATGCAGGTAGTTCTTTACCTTGTGTAACAGCATCTGTGACCTGCTGTTGTAGACCTTCTAGTTGTCCTGCAACAGTAGCATCACTAGTAATTTGACCTGTCTGAGCAACCATAGGTTGTGTTAAAGTGCCTTGGGCTGCAGTCATAGTAGGGGCTGTGCCTACCGTAGTAGCTGTATAATTAGCTGCAGCTTGTTGAGCAGGTGTTGCTACTTGTGTTGCAGTTTGTGGTGTTGTAGCTGTAGCCGTACCTGCTGTTGCAGTGGGGACTACAGCAGTAGGTACAGTTGTTGAAACTCCTGGTGTTGATAGCATTTCATTTGTTTGAGTTTGTTGTAATGCAGGAGTTATAACTGCACCTTGAGGTAATGCAGGATTAATAACTTGCTGTTTAGCTAAATTTAATGTGTCTTGTGATGTACCTGATTGAGGATTAGGAACAACACCTGCAGGTAATTCTACCCCAGGAACTTGTTGTGTTGGTGGAACTGTATGATCTGGTGTGTGTGGCATTAGTACATTACCTCTCTAGTTTTTATAAGATATTCTTCCATCCATATTATCTTTTCTTTTATAATGGCTATGTCTTGTTGCATTGTAGAAATGCTATCCGTTTTTGTTTCTAAAGCGTCTAATCGTTCTGCCCACATACCCCAAGTCATGGCAAAACCTAGTACCATTATTAAGTATGGTGCTAGTATCTTTATATCTATGTTCATGCTATCTCCTATTTACTTTTCGCTGACATTCCTGATAAAGGATTATTTAATGCTTTTTCTATTTTTAGATCTAAAGCCTCTTCTATTAATTTAAGTTCATCTAAAACTTCCCTAGTATCTTCTTTTTGTCGATCCTCAACATCATTTACTATTTCTGTAATGTGCCTAATATCTCCATTCATGGCTCTTAAATCTGCCTTTAGGTCATTTTTTAATTCAGAACTAACTCCTGCGACAAGCTGTACTTCTTCTAATATCATGGACATTTCACCCTTTATCATTTCTAATTCTTGTTCAATTAGTTCTAATCGTTTATCCATTTCAGCTTTAGCAAGGTCTATTTTCTTATCAAACCCACTTAAATCAGGGGCTACAAAGTCTTGAACTTGTTGTTTCATATCCAAGTAATCATCATAAAAACGATACCCGGACCATCCTCCACCAATGATAGCACCTATTAAAGATAGAATAATAAAGAATTTTCCACCAGAAAATTTAAGTCCTTGATACTCAATACTGGGCATTTATCATCTCCTCTATAGTTTGTGCTTGTGCCATGTTAAATAATACTCCATAGTTATCTTCTATTGTTTTGTTTAAGTACTCATTGACATCTGTATCAACAATAGTTGATTGAGTGTCAAAAAATGTTTTAGTATTTCCTAATATTTGCATTACAATTAATGTTTTCATTTGAGCTGCATCATCATATCGTTCTTTATCATCTATCTTTTTAACAATCTTAGTTGCAGCTTTTTCTTTTGCAGAAGGTTCTTTTACAGATTCTTTAGGTTCTTCAGCCTCTTCCTGCTGTACCTCTTCTTGTTCTGTATTATCCTCTGCTTCCACAGCGGGTTCTTCAGTAGTTTCGCTATCGGGTTCTGTTGTTTCTTCGACTGGCTCATCTGCTACTTCCATTTCCATTTCTAATTCCATTTCCATTTCTGCCTCTATTTCTACACTGGCTACCTCTGGAGTATCTAACTCTGGAATATCTATTTCAAACTCTTGTATTTCTAATTCTACAGTTTCGTACGACACTTCCTCTGATTGTGATTCTATAGGAGCAAATTCTATATCTCCTGCTTCATCAACAATAACATCATTGAACTCAAAAACCTCTTCTATAAAGTCTAATTCTGTTGGGTCAAATATATCTAGATAATATATTTCTTCTATTGTAGTAATCTGTTGTGTAATTATCGTATTGATAACATTGTAGAATACGTTAACTGTCACATCATCAAATAACGGACCAACAGCTAGATTGATGTCTCTACCACCAATCTCTATAACTACTTTATTTAATACACCACCGAAATCGAAAGACCCATTATAAGACTGGTAGCCTGTTGATACTCCAGATTCAGACAGGATGTCAGTGCCTGAAAAGACCTGACTAGTTCCATTAAGTCCTGTAATGTGCATATATATTCTATCTTGAGCATCTTGCTTATCTACTTCTATAGTATACTTAACTTGTCCTCCATTATCTATTTCTAAATCAGAAATATCGACAGTCTGTATAAAAGTTGTGCCCATTCCTGCAACGCCCATTGTTGATGTTGAATTACCACTACCTGTAATCTGTGCACATTTATCTGAACCTAATCCATAACAAGCATTACCTGTTGGCATGTTAGCACCACCTTGTCCACCCCAATCAATGTCCATGTCACCTTCTTTAGATGATGATACATAATCATTATCACCATCAAGAATATCTCCTGAATCCTCATTTGTAACTGTTGTAGTGGTAGTGGTTACAGTGGTTGTGGTTGTTGTTATAATCTCTGTACCTTTATCTTCTTCAGTAACAACTGCTTCTGTTTCTTCTGTGATTGTTACTCCAGGTATACAAAGTCCTTCTACATCAGGTAAGCAAGTGTCTGCTTTAGAATAAGAGGAGACCAGTAGTAATAAGGAACAAAGTCTTATAAAGTGTAATATGACCAACATCACTTAATTCTCCTTTTACAGGTTTAGCTGCCTGTACATAGTCTGTTTTATATTTACTCCCATCAGGAATCTCATCAGGATTATCCGACCAATATTGTGCAGCTTCTACGCCTATAGAACCTCGTGCTGGGCATGGGGTCCCTGCATCAGTCATCGCATCCCAAACTCGTGGGTCTTGACAGAGTATAGAAACAGCCGCAACTTTCATGCCGTAGGCGTACATAGAGCGACTTAATTTTAATTTTTGACACAGTTGGTCGTCTACTAAAATTCCTGTAGCTACACCTAAAACATTATTCTGTACACTTCCACCAACACCAACTTTACATATATCACTATTAGAATTAATTATAGAGGGTGCGTTTGCAGTAGGTGGGGTTGAATTTGTTACCACCGTGCTTGACACGGTATTCGTCTCAGCAATGGAATCTGTTGCAACAGCCACTGTTGTAAATAAGAATAATATTATTAATAACTGTTTCATTCTACCTTGCCGTTGTCGGCACTCCTTTACTACTCACAAATGGATGTTCTGCAAATGCCATATAGATGTATGTATTGCCATTACCATTCCATCCTACATTATTTTCTCTGAACTTAAATCCATTAGAAACAAAATCTAAAATACTATCATTTGCATTTTCTGGTGAAGTACCACTAGCTATTAGTCTTTCTTTGACAACATTTGATGTAGAGCGGGAACTATCAAACATATGCCACTCTTCTCCACTACCACTTGATAATTTTACCAAAAGCCAAACAGGTTTAAATCCTGTGTGAACGTATGCACCCTCTGCATTACCATTACCTATATAAGAACCAAACTTTGAGTAGCCTTTTACTTCTGCAAAACAGTAAGCTAGAATATTTCTGCCACTACCATTCACAGCACCATCAGTACCTAAACTAAATACAGTAGATGTTGGCTCTGTGTCGTTGAAATGTGCAGCATAATCAGTAGCCGCAATAGTTCCATTTAATTCTAAATAATCTGTTGCAGGGTCAGAAGCAACTTTATCGTGATATACTACCCATGAAAAACCTGCTAGGTCTTTAAGAAATATTACATTTGGTTTAGCACCTAATCCATGTGCAACACTTCCATTACTTCCTGTACCTGTATAAGTTACAATACTAAATCCTGCTTCTTGATTTGCTTCATGAACAGAATCTATAGTACCAACACTTGTTGAACTAGCATCATTAAATGTTGCTGCTCCATTTTTTGCTTTCCATGACCAAGCAACAAAATTTTTAGCATTTTCATTTACTGTATTATCTGCACCTACTTTAAATCCTGATGAATTAATTTCTAATAATACGTCTGTATCAGTTGTTAGTGCAGAATTAGTATTTGAGTTTAAAAAAGGACTTAAAGCTACACCATTAGTTACACTATTATTGGCACTACCTGTTCTAGTGCCTTCTGTTGACCAAGTAGCAAAGGTATTACCATCTGTATATTTACCTCCTGCTCCTCCAGAACCACCTGAAGAACCTTGACCTGCCCAACTTGTGTGAGAACCTGTACTGCCTCCACCTGCTGCTCCTAAGCCTCCGCCAGTTGCACCTGAGTGAGTAGTATATCCATCTTTACTAGAACCGCCACCACCAGAGCCGCCACTTGATGTACTTCCTGCACTTCCTGCACTAGCTGCTGAAACATTTGCAGAACTACCTGCTGCTGTTCCACCTGCTCCTCCGTTGAAACCTGCTCCGCCACCACCTCCTGCACCGCCCATGCCGTACATTCCAGTTGGGGCCCAACCTGCTCCACCGCCTCCGCCACCGCCGCCTCCTGCGACTGTGCCGTTATTGACAATAGTTGTAGCTTTGTCTAACCAAATAGCATCTCCACCTGCACTTCCTGATGGTGCAGTATTACCCCAAGAACCACCATTACCCCCTGCTCCTCCACAACCATAGATTGCAGAACCAGAGTTAATAGTTAAATTTAAAACGCAGTTAGTAGGAAATCCTCTAAAATCTAAACCGGGCAATCCACTATTAAAAGAACCTATTTTAGCATTACTAGATAATGTTAAATTAATAGTTACTAAACCTTTTCCATCATAACCTGCTTTTAATGCTTCATTAAAAACAACATAATTTAAAGAATCTGCAGCTACTGATAAATTAATTACAGTATCTGTAGAACCTCCAACAGCATCATACGCACCTATAATAGGAGGGTTAAATTTTAAATTTGAAAGAATGTGATTTCTTGCTTCTGTTCTATTTTTAATCCATAAAAAATCTGCTGAAAAATTTAAACCTGTAATTGTTTTAGAACTACCTCCGTCACCTACGTAGGTAACTATATCAAAGTATTGTGTAGGGTCATCTACAGTTGTATATGCCATATTAAATTTTTATCCTTACCATACCCAAGATACAAAAGAGTATCTTATTCCTTCTGTTACAGGTTTTACTTTATGAGGGTACATAAATACAGAAGGAAATATTAAAACATCCCCTTCTTTTAAATTTACATCATAATCATCAAACAATATAAAATTACCCCCTTTATAATTATCATTTAAAATACCTAATATTGTAACTATAGGTATGCCTTTTCTTTCTCCATCAAACATATCTCTTATATGGTCACAATGCATAGCCATTTCTCTTTTTTCTTCATACTTGTTTATTCTTATAGGACTATAACCATTCCAATTTTTAAACCAAGGTAAGTTTACATAACTTTGATAATTACTTATAGCATTATGTAGGTTTTCCATTATAACTTGTGTTGTTGATATATTATCCCAACTCATGTGTAGTTCATGAGAACCTGCTCTAGTTTTATATGTTTTAGTTTCAGGGTCATAAAATTTATGTTCTTGAAACGATATATCTTCTATTTCTTTTATACTTTGTTTGCAAACTGTTTCAGGTATAAACTTTTTTTGAACATAAACATAATCTTTTAAATTTTTTTTAAACTCAGGTTGACTATCTTCACTAGAACCTGAAAGTGTCCAACCATCTACTTTTCTTGGCATTATCCAAACTCCGCTAAATTTTTAGTGCATAGTGCAAAGTAACCTGATGGTGGTGCATATTCAAAATTACCATATCCATTTGCATCTGAATTACCACTTGCTATTGCAAAATCTGTTGGGGGATTACCAAAATTGTATCTTTTAATTCTACCATCTGTATCTGACACAATGCTATATATTGTAAAAAGTCCTTCTGTTATATCACTATCTGTAAAAGCAGGATTGGTACCATTAGCAGGGTCACCACTATTAAACCAAGTTCCGTTTTTACCCCACCATACTTTTCCCGCTACTGTATCAACAGCAACCATTCCGTGGTCACCACTAGATAAACCAGAACCATAGGAAACACTATTATTATCATGCCTACTATTTCCGTTTGAAGGATTTACTCCCCAAGCCCAATCATAAGTTACACATTCTGTAGGTGTGGAACTTGTAGTCTGTATAATATTGCCAACTCCATTAGTACCATCAGGTTTATCAGTTCTAATAAACCCATAATTACCTGCAGCTCCTCCACCTTGTTCCATTTCCCAATACCATTTTCCACCACTACCATGCCATGCTAAAGTACCTAATACAGTTTGAGCATAACCAGAAGTTTGACCTGTATGAACTAAAGCTCCTTTTGTTGGGTTTCCTGCTAAAGAAGCCTTTGCTTGAGAATTTAAAGTCATAAAATTATTAGTACAAGTATCTGTGCTTACATCTGTAGAGGCAATATTATTTACTGCGAAATGATTATCATTACCTGATGTATCAGCACCTATACCGCTAGAGTTTTGACTTGTTCCTGTTTGTTTAAACTCATGATAAAAACCATTGTTTCCATATGTTCCTGTATATTTTATAGGAACCCATTGTCCATTATCATCAGACTCTCCAAATGAAGTAGGTGATAATTGTTGCCCATCAACAAAATTTATTTCTGACATATACCCATCAAAGTGCAAAGAACTAGAATCTGGGTATCTTCCTATTTGTTGTCTTATTGAACTACCATTAAAATAAGTTTCCATATTTTGTGATGGTTGAGTATGTGGGTCAAAACTAGTTTCTTGAACTCCATTAACATATAATTTTATTCTATCATTCGCACTTGATTGGGTAGTATCACAAGCTAAAACTAAATGATACCAAGCTGACACATCTCTAAAAACTCTATTAGTAACTATACTAATTCTATCTCCACCCGCATATCCATATAAAAATATTTTATGGTCTGCTCTAAAATAAAAGGCATCAAAATTATTATTTCCATCTGAGCCATCATCACCATTAAATATATTGATATCTCCAAGATTACTTCTTTTTAACCAAACTGAGTATGTAAATATTTTTGTGTTTGTTGCTGTGCTTGTAGTTCTATTTAAATATGAGCCACTTCCAGTAGGAGTGAACATAAGAGAATTACTTACTTCATATCCACTATCAGATACACTATTAGCAGGAAGTATAGCAACCATCTATACTACCTCGTCTGGAAACTCACCTAATGGTCTTGATGTAACTCCTTCACTATCTGTAGTGTAGGTTAGTAAAGTGATTAATGCTTCTACATCGGCACATCCATCTATAGATGTTTCCATAGCATTGACTTTTGTTCTTACTCCTGCTCGGTATGTTGTAATACTACTAGGTACAGAATAGCTACCGACATCTGCAGCTTTAATAACATACCAATCTGTCTTAGCTAATAGTCCTGCAGCTTCTTCATTAAATTTATTTTTGTACATAGATTTTAAACCTGATTGTTTTACATCATTAGCTACCCAAGTTTTACCAGAAATTCTTTCTCCTGCCTGTGGATGAGGTGCTTCGTAAGTATCTGCGTCTACTTCTGCTTGAGTATATAGAGTATCATTCAATTGCTTTGCAGTTGCTGTTCCATAACTACCTGTTACTTTATCACTACCAAATGCATAAGTAATATTTGTATTAATATAAAACTCTTCATCTTTTCTATTAGTGCTGTCTATTTCTACAGTATAGATACCAATAGCATTTCTTTCTGATTCTGTCCATAATGTATAAATACTTCTTGGATATAAATTATCCCCTATTTGTATTCCTTTATTTCCTTTTGGAAAACTTGTTATACTTCCTGATTCTACTTGTGCAAACATATTACTCCTATGATAAAGTTAAATTTAAATTTCTACCAACTTCTAACCATTTGGAACCATTATATCTAAATACAAATAAGTCCCCTTTGTTAGCTGTTGTTGTTAATGTGGGTGCTTCGTCACCTGTAAATTCATAGACTGCATTAAATGTAATTGTTCTTGAGCCTGTACCATCTTGTATTAATAATAAAGATATAAACTGTCCTGCTGCAGGTGTAGTACCACTTGGAGCAGATAAAGTTCTATTACCTGCCATTGTTAGTTTAGCTACTGGAGATGCAATAACATCCCAGGCAACAGTTGAGCCATCTGTTAGTGTATCTTCTGTATAAAGTGCCGCTCCAGATATTTTTGTTAATCCATTAGCATCTGCTGTATAAACTTTTGATGCTGCGGTTGTACCTAATGTAGCTAAGTCTGAAAAATTAAGTTCTGCTGCTGTTGCAGTTACACCATCGAGTATATTGAGTTCTGCTGTAGTAGATGTAACGCCATCTAAAATATTAAGTTCTGCCGCAGTAGAAGTAACACCATCAAGAATATTCAGTTCTGCTGCAGTAGATGTAACATTTGTACCCCCTATATCTAAGGTTGTCATTTGAACTTCACCTGCTACTGTCACTAAACCATCTGCTACAGTTATTAAATCGGTGTCATCTGTATGCCCTATAGTTGTACCATTAATTAAAACATTATCAATATCTAATGAACCACCACTAATTAATCCTGTAGTTGTTATTGTTGATGAGCCAGTATCTATACTTCCAAAACCTGAAGTTATAGAACCAGAGTTTAATGCTCCTGTTGTTACAATATTTGAACCACCTACATTATGCCCTGCAAAATAAGTTGAAACAGTATCTACATTGGTCATACGCATTGTACCACCATCATTAATTAATATACCATCTCCACTTGCTACTGCTGTAGTGCCTCTTGCAGTACCGCCATCAATTAAATTAATTTCAGCAGCAGTTGTAGTTACTCCATCTAATATGTTAAGTTCTGCAGTTGTTGCAGTCACACCATCTAATAAATTTATTTCTGTAGCTGTTGAAGTTACTGCTACATCTTCATTTATTTTAGGTGATGTTAAAGTTTTGTTTGTTAAAGTAGCTGTAGAAGCTGCTGAAACTAATCTAGAATCACCACCAGTACTAGGTAGTGTTAAAACATTACTAGCACTTTCTGAGTGAGGTGCAGCTTTTACTTGCTGTCCATGAGAATTATTTTCACAATTAAACTGAATAGTACCTTGATTAGTATTACCTCTAATAGTAACATGACCTGTACCATTTGGTGCTAATTCTAAATCTGCATTTGATGTGGTAACAATATCATTACCATTTAAGTCTAAGTTGCCACCTAGTTGTGGAGTAGAATCTTCTGCTACATTTGATATAGCACTTGATGTAGCTAATCCTGCTACAACAGCACTTCTGGTAACTTTTTTAAGACCACCACCTGAAGTATCTACTGCTAAGAACACATCATCATTAGCTACTGTAGATATTTCTGATAAAGAACCTACAGCTACAGAATTAAAGTTTGTTCCGTCTGCTATTAAAAGATTGCCTGCAGTATTTGTACCCATAGTAATATCATCACCTGATACTGTTAAGTCACCTGATATTGTTAAATTTCTAAGACCTGTTAAATCTTTATTAGAATCTACAATAACTGCTTTTGATGCAGATACTGTTCCTGCTGTAATACCGTCTACTAAATTTAATTCTGATGCTGTAGAAGTTACACCATCTAAGATATTTAATTCTGATGTTGTTGCTGTAACGCCATCTAGTAAGTTTAACTCAGCTGCTGTAGATGTAATTAATGTTCCATTAAAGTTTATAGCATCTAAGTATGCAACACCATCAATATATAAATCTTTCCATTTTTTAGATGAACTGCCTAAATCATGTGTGTCATCATCATCAGGAATAATATCTGAATCTACTTCTCCACCAAATACAATATTATCTGTATCGGCATCCCCAAGAGTTAAAGTACCACCATTAAATGTTGTAGTGCCTGTAACTGTTAGATTACCGCCTATTCCTAAATTACCTGATATGTCTGCATTACCATTTATATCTATTGTTGTTGCAGCTATCTGTATTTCTGTATCTGCTACTAAATCTAATTGACCATCTGTAGATGAATTTATATATATTGCTGTATCTCTAAATTGTAATTTTTCTGTGCTAGCTACAAGTATATCATCTGAGAACTCAAAGTAATCCTCATCTTCCATCCATTTTAGTGCACCATCATTAGTTTCACCATCAAAGGTAAGAGTTATATCTGTACCTGATGATCCATCACCAACAGTAATTGATGTGCCTAATAATTTTGTTATTGGGCCGCCTTCTCCTGCAGTCCCATCGTGTGTATGTCCACTACTAGAAGCAAACGCAGCTAATAGCTGATCAAACTCATTATTAAAATGAGCAGCTTCAATAGTAGAACCATCTACAATAGACCCACTACTTTGTCTTGTGTATGTTGCTCCCATTTATCTCCTTCCTCCGTTGACATATTCTAATTCATATCCTTTTAATGATATGGGTGTTTTACTACTTGCATCATTTAATTTTAATGCTACAACAAATCCTGACCCTTCAACTGAGTGCCTGGCTAAAGGTATACCTGATTCTGCTGCATATATGGATGTTCCATAAGTTCCACTTCCGTAGAAGTTTTGACCTCCACCTTCTCTTAACGCATAAGCAGGAGGTTGAGGTGTGCTTGTATCTTCAAAATTGTATCTTAATTGGAATGTTTGATTACTTGTATCTATAGTATCACTAGCTTCATAGTTTAATAATATTCTTTGTACGTTTTTTCTTATGCCAGGATCTCCTAAAGCTAAATCTGGAGATCTATAAAATGCTGATATATTTGATGTTGAAGATGAATATGTAAATACATTACCTGATTCCATGTTGTAAACAAATCCATCATAGCCTCCATAGATTGTTGTTTCTAAATTGCTTATTAAATCTGAATCACAACATGCAGGTTTAATACCTTTTAAATCCGCATACTCAAATCCTAATGTTCCTGTTTCAGGATTTGCTTTTAAAACTGCGATTATACCTTTACAAGTTGTTTCTACGGCAGTTGTGGGTGGGTAAAATAATCTATATTGAGATTTGTCTGCTATGACAACCGCTGTAACATTATCATAACCTATATCACTTATACGTTTTTGTATCTGTTTAGATACTGTGCCCAATTCAACGTCACCAATTCTTTCTGTACCTGCAATAGTTCTAAAACCATCTTTAGATAAAAATAACAAATCTCCACCAAGTTCTTGAATAGAATGATGAGATATAGTACCAACATCTTTTGCAACCTCTGCAAGTGCAAAATCACTTGAACTTGTTCCAACAAGTTTGTATATACTATCTTCACAAAATATAAATAAATTATCACGGAAAACTTTTAATCCTGTTATTGTAGCACCTACAACAATACTACCCCCGCCTGTATCAAAATCATCTTCTGTAAAAGGACCTGAAAATTGAATAGTAGATGTAGCATTAGACATCCCCCCATAAAACATATGATTAGCAAAAGATTTTACAAACTTAGGATTAGTTGGAGCACTACCTCCACCTGTAGCGTTTATTACATCTTCTGAGTACGATGTGTTTAAAGTAAAAGCTGCAGATTCTCCTGTAGCAATTATTATTTTTTCAGTGCCATCAAAATTAAATTTATCAAAATCATAAGTATTTGTAGTGCCTTTACCTGTTGCTCTTGATGTCCAACTACCTGAAGTGCCTGCAGTATATATTGCACCACCCCTAGCAGCTACAACGAGATCATTGAATATAGCTACCATATTTAATCTTTCTCCAGAACTAGATACTTGAGGTACTATGTTACTATTAAATTTTGCAGTTCCTGATATCTTTTTATATCCACCTGCAATGTCAGGCTCCATATTTTGTAAAGAAAGTGCTTCTCCAGGTCTCATAGAGAATACATCTTTATTTAAAACTAAACCTCCAAAACAACTTACAACTGTAGGTGCAATCTGAGATGTATTTGGCATTACATTAAGCCTTTGCCATAATATCTTAAATTGACTCTTTCATCACGCATATATTCTTGTCTTGTAACCAAATCAGATCTTAATCTTTTCATACCATCTTTAAATTCTTTTTGTGCTATCATAGCATGATCAGGATCAGATCTTAATTGATATGCATAGTATCTTGCTCTTGTTACAATTAAATCAGCATGCCTATCATCTAAATCAGGAATATCACCATGAGCAGATAATTCAGTATGCTCTTTAAAATATTCATATACTATAGAGTAATCACTTCTATCAGGCACAGGAGATATGCCTAATTTACCACTTTGAGTTTTATAAATATAATCAGGTTCTCCTTGTGTTGAACTTAAATTTGTTTTATCCCTTTCTGAATATTGTCTAATATAATCATCATAAGATATATATCTTAATCTTTTGGGACTTATGTTTCTAGAAACTCTTACATAGTCTACATCCATATTAGTAGCTGTGCTAGGGTTATTTAGAGTTATAAAAGTAGTTTGTGCAGTTGCTGTAAAGGTTGTATCTAATACCTCACCTTCACCAAAATCTGTTACAGTTAATGTTGTATTTAGATTTTGTGTTCCCTCTGCTGCAGTGCCCGCTTGTACTTTCAAAGCTTGTCCTGTACTATTAGAATCAAATACTCTTATTTGTAATCTATACTCTGTATTAACTCTAGTACTGAATGACTGATGAGCTGCAAAGTCATTTAATCTTAATCTACCATTACCACCACTATTATAAGCTGCACTACCTGCTCCTGCTATTGTAGTCCAATTACTTATATTAGATGTGAACTCACCATTAGTAATTAATTCTTTTGGTTTTAAATAAAATGTATCCCAGTCTATTTTACGCCATTGCAAATCTCCTGATTGTGGAGAATCTGCAGTAGGTAGTTCGTATTCTCTTTGTCCTGCATTTGTGTCTTGAAAAGTTTCTTTATGTAGGCTAGGAAGTTCTTCTACTTCATTATAAATATCATGCAACGCTCTGTTAACAAAGTTTTTAACTGATGTTTGAACACCTCTACTATTAGAAAAATTTGCAGAAGTAAGTTCTACTTCATTCAAATCATTTAAAACTCTATTCGCTAATGTTAAATATGTTGCCATTATTTAATAAATACTATTGCCTCCAATTTATTTTCTTTCATGTTAAAAAGGGGGAGTATAACTCCCCCCCTTATTATATATTATTATGATGAGTTAGAAGCAGTTTCGTCTGAACCGCTAATATCACACATTAATGCCCATACTCTGACTTTACCAGCTGTATCTTGTGCTCCAAGCACTTTTACATCAATAGTATCAGCAGAGTCATAGACATGACCAATGTTTGATGCATTGATTACGATAGCACCATTTCCTGTAGATGTAGAGTCTAATCCGTCTACATATTTATCTACATCGCCTGCATCTCCTAAATCTAGTGTAACACCAGACGAAGAAGCAGTTAGCACTTCGATTCCTGCATTGATAACTAAAGTCTCAGCAGGTACATTTAACATTTGTACTATGTCGTTAGCCGCAGGGTCAAACAGTGAAAAATCAACTGTATTTTCTACCCAATAAGGCTTCCTTCTAGTAGAAGGATGTCCTGCAGTACTACCCGTAACTTTACTATGAGTTGCCATTGTATTTCCTCCTATTAATCAATTAATAAATGTCTAACCATAAGTGCTTCTGAACGAAGTACCTTTCTGCCAAACACATGCAAGCCTCTTACTATATCAGCAAATGAGTCAGGGTCTCTTACTACTTCTGTTTTTGCAATTGCATTAGCAGTAGCAGTTGAAGACATGTGACCAAATAATACTTTAAAGTAATTTGATGTTGAAGAAGCTGCAAAGTTATTAGTCATGTAACATCTGAAGCCCTGAATGATGCCATCCATTACTCTACCATTTCGTAGAGGTGATGCTGCGTCTCCAGTGACAGATGCGTCTAGTAGTTTTGATGATGAACTTGCTAATGCCTCATAGAACTCAGGGCTTGCTAGAAACCATCTGTTTTCAAAAGGCACATCATTTCCGTGTAATCTCTTGGACGCATTCGCCATGATTTCCAACGGATCTGTTTCGGATGAACCAAAACCAGTATCTGTACCTGAACCATCTGAACCGATAGTTGTTCCAGCACCTGATACCATTGCTGCTATAACATTTTCATCGTAAGAATCTTTTAGAGCATATGCTCCAGAAGATGTCGCCAAAGCTTCGAAGTTCACATGGGATTGTCTTTCTTCGATATCGTCAACTTTAAATGCAAACGCATTAGCTTGATCTACAGTAAGCTGTAGCTGATCATCAGCCAAATTTTGGATGTTGATCTGTCCACCTCTTGTGTATGAACTTACGCTAATTGTTGGCTCTTTAATAATGTTAACAGTATCTCCAAAGGCTTCAATCTCACCTGCATAGTCAGTATTAGTAATGTCTTCTACGACTGATGCGGTTCTAAAGAACTTCTGGACTTTTTGGCTATAGATAATAGGTAAAAAATTACCTGAAGGTAGGTTATCGTAACCTGCCGCTTTTGATATTGCCATAATATCCTCCTATTAGATTGTTAAAGATTAACCATTGACAATTCTACCTTCTTTTCTAGCAAGATCTATTTCCTTCTCAAATTTTTCAAATTGAGCAGGTTTTAATTTGCTAATATCACTAACCTTCCAAACTTTCTTTACACTTGCGTCTACATCTTTTTTACTAGTAGAGGTTACTGACTTTGATGCTTCTAATTTAGAACTAGCTTTTTGCTTTGTAATATTCTTATCTGATTTATATAAGTCTATTGCTCTAGCTGCTAATTTAGCATTAGTTGCGTTACTGTATAACCAACCTTTAATGACATCATCTTGCTCATCAACCCATTTATGAAAGTCTTCATTTTTTCTGAGTTCTTGATAATCAGGATGTAGTCTAGCTAATTCAACTTCTGCTTTCTCTTGTTTGACTGCTATTTGCTCAGTCTCTAAGTTTTTAAGATCGGCTTCAACTTTCTTAGCTTTCTCTTCAGCTTTGGTATATGCAATAGTTTCGATAATATCATAAACGTCAGGATACTTTTCTTTCCATGCATTTACCTCATCTTTAGTTTTAGGTAAGTTTATTTTGTCAACATTCTCTTTTAGTTGAGACTCAAGTGAATTTACTTGTTCTTTGTGTTTTACTAAAGTAGAATCGTAATGTCGTTTAAGATCGTCATATCGTTTCTTAAACACTTTCTCTTCAGCATCTACAGGGCGTTCTCCATCGGGAGTCGCATCTTCATCAGATGTGTCCTTTGAAACGGTAGCTGTATCGTCTGTTTCTTCCTTATCTAAATCTTTTTTGTATTTATTTCTATAAGGTGTAGGCTCGAGAAGAGCCTCAGTTGTTTGATCCTGCTCTTGGATCTCTTGGTTGTTTTCTTCCATTTTGTCTCCTTTGGGTGCTGTGGAAGAACAGGTCGCCCTTATTCTTTTTAACTGGGGCTATGACTAAGTAGTCATAGGTGGCCTGTCCATTGTTGTTGGTGATCCTAATCCGCCTTGTGGTGGAGTAGAATTTTCTGGCATCGCTGATGCAGAAACTTGTTGGTTATTTTGAGTCATGTCGCCTATAAACTCTTTCATAGATCCTTCTACACTTTCTGATGGATATCTATTACTAATAACCGAAACTGGTATTACTATTACAGGTTCTTTCGGACCTTTATCTTGTACTGCAGATATATCTACACCTTTTGATTGTAGTGCTCTTTTTACATCTGCTGTTAAATGCATGTCTAATACAGCATCATCCATTGATACTGTTTGACCTTGAGCCATATTATTTTGTGGCATACCACCCTGTGGGGGAGTTGCCATTGGGTCGTTCATCATTCCGTTTGCCATTTTATCTCCTTAATTATATCCCGGTGCTCCGCCACCTTTTTGTCCAGGGAATGCTCCTCCGCTTCCCATAGTTCCATACTTTGCTTTTTTCTTTAGAGTTTGCTGTTTTGATCTTGCAGCATCTTGACTTGCTTTAGTAAATCGTTGATTATTTAATTGTCTTCTTCTTCTATTAACGTCAGGAGCTTCTGGAAACTCTTGGATATTTTCATAATTTCTACCCGGTGCTCCTGTTTTTCCTGTTCCTGGTGCCACATAACCTGGTGTTCCTGGACCACTGCTATCTCCTTTTTCTGCTTCTTCTCCTGGATCTCCAATAAATACCGGGTCTCCTTCATCTCCGCCTGAATCAGAATCAGTCTTAGTTTCTTGTTTTGTTACAATATATTTACTTTCATCTTTTTTTATTTCATTAGCTATATCATTAGGGTTAGTAACTCCTGACTGTATAAGTCTGTTTACTTCTGCCTGATCTAGTCTTTTACCATTAAAGAAATAAGAGTTTCCAAAAGTTTCGAATCCTTGATTTGATAATTTAGTAGTTTTAAATTTATTTTCAGATTTCATCATCTCATCAAATATTATACCTACATCAGTAGATCCAAATATTTTCATATCTTCTTTTTTAATGTTCATATTTTCAAGATAATTTTTATAATAATTATTAGTATCATCTAAACCATAATAACTGGGTGTATTTGCTAGTACATTACCTTCAGGTACTCCAGGGTTCATAACTTTTGTTTTCATTACATCATGGACTGCTCGAAGATTTATAAACTTCTTACCATCTTCTCCTTCAACTAACATGCCTGCTCTTTTTAATTCTGATTCATCCATAGCATTGTCTATAAATTCTATAGCCCCTACTCCTGTAACAAATGCTTTTGCTAGTTGTCCTAGTGTAGTCTCATTAGGATTAGAATTATATTCTACTAAATTAGTTTTAGAGTTGTAAGTATTAAAATCTATTTTACCTTCATTCTTTAATTCAAAAAACGATTCTATCGATTCTTTATTTTGTGCAAAAGGGTCAGGCTTTGGCGGTTCAGGAGTATCTTCTCTACCCCCACTATCTTGTGCAGGTGCTTCTATTCTTTCACAAGTAGAGCTGCCATCTTCTAAAACTACAAGACGATATCCTGCAGGACATGGATCTGTTGTAGCATCATCATCGTCATTATCATCTTGTTGATTATCACTTCCATATTGAAACTGAGGATCTGTAGATGAAAATGTAGATGTGTCTATAAAAGTTTGTGCTACATTTACATACGACCATTGTTGTGTTTCAGGGTCATACTGTAACTGCATATTATTACCTGAGTATTGTGATGACATTTATTTAAGCTGTTCCCTCATCTTCAGGAGTTCCTGTAGCGAAGCCACTCTCCCCTGGAGTCGGTACACCTCCTGCTCCGATGTTGCCACCACCAGCCCCTGTAATATCATTTGGATTCGCTCCTGAAGGAGTTCCTCCACCAGTGGCCATTGTGGACTGTTGATTATTGCTTTCAGTTTGTTTGTTACCATTTGCCATCCCCATTATCTTTGCAAAGATCGCTGCTCTTTCAGGATCATTAATTAATTTTTCAGGTTCAATATCTAGAGACTTAGCAATCTCTGATAGGATAGAATGCCATCTTACAAAAGGAGCAAGATTTTGATTAGATGCAACTTGTAAGAATGTTAGTAATCTTTGTGATCTAACTTCTTTTTGCATTAGAGATGATGTGCCTCTAGCTTTTACATCTAAGTCTCCTTTTATTTCAGGTGAACTATCATTAAATTGCATGTTCCATGCAAATAAACTTTCCCCTAAGGGTCTTAATAAAAAATCATCAATATTTTTTATAACTGTTTTTATACTTAAAGCTGCAGCTCCCATTAACATAGACATACCTGCTGCAGTTCTTGTAGTGCTTTGCACTCCTGTTGTACCATGCGAGTAAGATGGAATACCTGTAGACTCATCTGCTAACTGTCTAAACTTATCAAACATCATTAAATTTTCTTGTGATGTATTGGGAAACTTAACTCCATGTATAGCTTGCCCCGGCATACCACTTTGCCTTCTAAATATTTTACCAGGAAATACTTTCATATCTTGACCTGGCACTAACATTGTTTCATCTATATCAAATACTAAATTACCTGCTAATGCTAAATTATCAATAGCCATTCTTGCATGACCATTCATAATAGTTTGTGAATCATCCATGTTCTCAGGAATACCTACACCAAAAAATTGATAAGGGTTTATTTCATAAGGACATATTAAGTATGGTATTCTATTTGGTGTAAATGGATTTAAAACTAATCTAATTATTTCTCCATTACATACCCATGCATTTACTTGTATTTCATCCAGTTCATCACTATCCTCATCAAGTTCAATACCTGCTTCTCTAGCTAACTCTGTATCTAATGTGCCCCAATATTCTAGTATTTCATATCTATTTCTATTAAGTTCGTCTGTAGATTCCCTATCTTGTAAAGATGATTCATATCCTCTTGGCTCATAAGAAGCACCCATTGATAGAGAATTTTTTATTGCTTCTTTTCTAAAGTAGGGTCTGTTCATTAAATCTCTAACTTGAGATCTAGTATATATATGCCTCTGTATTACATAGTCTGCATCTTCTATTCTAGTTGCATCAGGATCAGGATAAAAATCCCAACAAGATACTGATTCAATTTTTGGAACCAGTTTTACTCTTGGTGTGTAGTTATTAGCCCCTGTATCAGGATCTTTAACCCAACTATGTTTAGCCTGCTCATAAGTAAATGGCCCTTTGATTATGCCTGTTCCTAACAAAGTAGATTCAAATAGTGTATGCCTTAAAACAGAAACTGCACTAGACTCTTCTAGCTGATCATGTATTAGTTTTTCCATACTAGCTGCAGACATTTCTGCAGGACTAATTTGAGGTTCGTTAGCACCATCTGTAGCAGGACCTTTTGTAAATTCAGCAGTTTCATATTCTTCTTTTAAACCACCTAGTATATCATTTACAACTTTACCTGGATCTAAATCTTTACCGTCACCAGGAAAACCATAAGGGCTTGAATCTTGATTATTATCTTGCTTATGTTTTGAAACATGTGCATATTCAGATATACCCTCAGGCACAGATGTAGGCTGTATTCCTATTGGAAATTTTCCACTAGAAAATAATACTTCAATTAATTGACCATAGGCAGCTAATACTTTTGTTTTTGTTATCTTAACAAATATCTTTGACTTTTCAGTTTCTGTAAAAGCCATTTCATTACCATAAATACCTCTATAATTACGATAAGATCTTAACCATCTCTGCTCATCAAATTGACGAGCATTCTCTGAGTCAATAAATTTACTTCTAATATAACCTGCTAAATTAGATACATCAAAAGACTCTTTATTATCTAAAGAATCTTCATCATTTAATGATAGTATATCTGCAGGTTTTATAATTGCCATTTATTCGTTAAATGAGCCTTGTGTATATTTTTTTGATACGAAACCTTCTAATCCTTCTTTGCCAGCCTTAGCTTCTGCAGCTCCTGATAATTCACCATGAGCATACTTTTTTAATAGTTGTGCACTTGGCTTTTCTTTTTTAGGTGCAGCGTCTGCAACATTAGAAACTTCTCCGTGTGTGTATTTTTTTAAAATATCCATATTACCTCCTAGTAATCTTTTTCATCAGCCATTGCAAAAAATGACTCTTGTACTTGCTTTTCGTTTTTGTTTGGAAAATCTTCTGTAGAAACATTTGGATCTGCTTCTGCATTCAAATCAATAGTTTTCATTCTATCAGCTTTCTTTGGATAGTCTTGTGGAAGATCTCCTTGTTTGTATTTTGTTAATACTGGTTGTGGCATCTTATCCCTCCTTTATTTTATCTTTTAAATAATCTAATAGTTTTGGATTATCTACAAAGATAGTTATTAAACCATTAGATAAAGATGTAGCTATAGTCTCTTCTACTTTATCTTCTAGTTCTATATTCCATTGATACACAATTGCATGTATCAATTCATGTAAAATAGTGTTAGCATGAGATACACCTTTTTCATCTTTAGCATAACCTATAACACCTTCTTTAGAAAAGAATTGACCTGTAGCTTCGTTAGCACTAGCTACAGTTTGTTTCCATTCTTCTAAACTGTAAGTTTTATATCCAACTTTTATATTTTTCATGTGTCTATTTTAAATATAGAATCTAAATATTTATTCCATTCTTCAGAAGTCCAGCAGGATATAACGTAACTTTTTAATCTATTTTTTTGATTAAATTGTAACTGTATAGTATCATTTAAATATTTCTTTTTAGAATTAACAAAAGTTTCACAAGTTTCTAAATTATTAAATTTTACATTTCTATAATTATAAAATTCTAAATCTAAATTATCAACAAATGATAAAGCTAGTATAACAATATATTCCATTAATATCCAAAAATTCTATCTGCAGGTTTAAAGTTTTTTTCTTCTTTATAAAATCTATTTGCCTCATAACTATTTGGATGTAGTGATCTACTCATAACTCCATACCTTAATGCATCATAAGCGTGATCCTCAGCATGAGTATCTACATCCTCAGGATTATTTCTGTCAATAGGCAACATAGGTAGTGTTCTAATTAAATTAATACAATTAGAAAATACTTTTAAACTCGGCTGTCCTGTTCCTTGATCTAAAGATAACTTTCTATGTAATTCTAATTTTCCCGCCACTCTACTTTTAGGAGATCTATCTGATGGTCGCCATTTACACCCCTCTCTAATCATGGTCTCTGCAATACTAGGACCGACATCTCCTCTCTTTGACCAAGTTGAGGAATCCAATATTCCATATTTAATATACTCCCCTTGCTCTATCTCTAAAACTTTTCTAGCAAATATATCTGCTGTAATTTTTTTTGTGTACAATTCTCGATATACCCAAAAATTATTATCAAAGTCTACTGCAATCCACAAACAACATGCTGGGCTAGAATACCCCCAGTCGCATGTTCTAAACCTTAACCAGTTATTAGGTATATCAAAAGGTTGTACTACATGAGTAGCTATATTAAATTCAGGAAATGAAGAGTTTTCAAATGCACTCCAATCTCCTTCTAAAAACTGTTTTTTCTGAACCTCAGGTAAAGATGATAACATAATTAGATAATCATCTGTCTGCATTAGATAAGGATTATCTTGTAGCTTTGCAGGTATAAATCTTCTAGTAATAGTTTTATTACCTACTATTGTATCTATGTTTACATCAAACGCAGTGTTAGGTTGTGCAGGGTCTACAAACATTTCTTTTACCCACTGTGATCCTACGTTTCCTGGATTGCCTGTTGCTCTCATGTATACAGGTATTTCAGGATCTACACTTCTTAGAGATGATCTTAAAAAATTATATATCTCTGGTGTCGGATACTGAGGAAGTTCATCTATTCCAATCCAAGTATATGATTGACCTTGGTAACGAAGTACATCAGTTAAGTTCTCTGCGTATCCGAACTCTATTCTAGCACCTGAAGGGAATCTCCATTCTTTTTCTTGTTCTCTCCACTTAGCACCAGGATATGCTTTTGAGTAGAGCCTTTGAGAATGATTAATCATATCTCTTAATTCAGGCATAGACCTTCTTAGTAGAAGTGCTCTGTGTGCTTCTTTATGACAGTATCGTAATGGGTCAATAAGCATGGCATAAGATTTGCCACCACCTCTTGCACCACCATAAAATACTTCTCTTTCTGGAGCTGCTAGAAACTGTGTTTGAGGTCCTTCATTAGGCCTAAACAATACATTGTCTTCAACATAATCTTTAACTGTAGGAGGTAAAGATTTAATTTCATCCTCAACCATAACACTTGAAGACGAGCCTTGTAAAGCTTCATTCGCTTTAACAATTTTTTGTTTTCTTTTTTTTGCATTCTGTATAGTATCGTGGGCTTTTCTTATTTTAAGATCCTGTGCCTTTAACGATCTTTTAGCTGCTTGTTTAGCTTTTACTTCTTTGCTAAAATATTTTTTTTCTTGTACTACTCCCTTTTTTCTTCCAAGGTTGGATTTTGGTTTTGGGGGTTCAATGTCTGACATCTTTTATTTAGTATCTTTCTTAGCCCTGTATGTGATATACTTCTCCCTGTTTTTCGTTCTAACCATTTTGCTACTTCTCTATATGAACAATTATTTAAATATTCTTTTGCTTCATCTAATGCATGCAGCTCTTCTAAAACAGGTTCTATATAATCTGTATTTTCTGATAACCTATACCCATAAGGGATTGTTCTAGCTTTGCGTTTTATTAGAGTCATCTTTTGGCGGTAGTATAAATATACCATGTGCAACTTGTGCATTAATATCTATCTTATCTTTCTTAACAATACCAATACGATCTAATATTTGTTTAGCTGCCTCCATTCTAATATTAACACCTGGGGTTTTTCCATCTTCATCCAAAGCATCAATTATTCCTTGTACTGCTTTACCTGAATGAAGTGCTAAAGAATACTCTGCTCTATTTAGTATTTCTTCTTTTAAAGATTTTACAACTTGTAAATGATGATTAGGTGAATACCCAACTATCTCTCCTGCTTTCTTAGGATCTCCTTTTGCTTCTGTAAACAACACATCTAAAAACTCTTGTTGTTTATCAGTTAGCTTCTTTGGTTCTTTTTTTACTAGTTCCATATCTTTTTTTAAACTCTTTTTTAACTGCTGTATACTTTGTATCAGCTTCTAGCACTGCTCTTTCTTTTTTTGCAGTCTGTGCTTTTGTATACATATCTTCTCTTAACTTATCTTCTTTGCCTTTACTATCTGATATTTTTAATATCTTAGGTGCAACAACTTTTAATTTTATATAAGGTGCTACACAAGGCTCAAACCGTCTGGCGATAGGTAAGACTTTCTCAAACTCTTCGCCAGTTTTTTTATTCTCGTATTGATAGAGAGGCATTATCTACAGACACACTCTCCGCCACAATATTCACACATTTTATTTCTCCTTAACATTTCCATCTTTTTCTTGCTTGACGCAATCTTGAGTTGGGGTCTTTTGCAGCTTTAGGGAATTTTTTCATTTGCCCTGCTGATCGTGCACAAAAAGATTTACGTCTCTTAGCAGATTTACTACCAGGTTTTACTTTACCTGTTACTGCAGTTTTTAATTTAGACCCAGGGTTATCACGCCTATAGCGTTCAACCCCTGCTTTCGTCATTCCTGCCCCGGAACTAGTTTTTCTAAAATACTTTCTAGTTTTAGGGGGCTGTTTATCTTTTTTTCTTTCCGCCACTCTTAGCTTTTTTCTTACCCATCTTCATCATCATTGGGTTCTTTTTACCGTTAACTTTTTTAGCTGTCTTCTTCATGCCTCTCATGATAGTATACTCCTTATTAAATTTTTTCTTGTTTGTACTGTATGTTTGTAGTATTCTTTATCCCAATTCTTATAGAAACCTTTTTTCTTTAAGTTCTGAGACGCTTTTTCCAACTCTGCTAATCTCTGAATTAGTATCATTGAAAACTCGTTGTCAGTTTCGAAGTCATCATCATACAAGAAATCAACCTCACCACTTTGATCATTGTGACTAGCCATTAGATAAATATCTTTAGGCATGTACGCATAGTTCAGTGCTTCGACACCGCTATCTAACTGATCTGCCGTTATAGATAAATCTGTACAACCAATTATTACTATTTTGTATTTAGTTTTTTTTAGTTTGTTGCACCACTGTACAGTTAGATTAAGTAAGTCCTCCTTACTCGAAACTTCTTCTACTTTAAAAGTATTTTTAATCCTGCATCCTCTTGCATATGGACAAATAGGCATGTTGTTTATATCACTAATCTTTTCTACAAACTTTTTAGACCAGTTGATTATATCTTCTGATACTGTTGCCAATTATGAAAACTTTCTATATGATCTTGTCTTCTTTGCTAATCTCTTTGGTTGTTTACTAAACTGTTTACCTTTTGCTTTATCTTTTCTTTTCTTTGCAGTTGATCTGGCATACTCTGAAGATGACATAGCTTTGATTGCTTTCTCAGGTAAATACCTTTCACCTGTTTCACTAGACTTCTTTCCAGACTTGGTTCTCCACTTTTGCTTTCCCCAAGCTTTAAGACTTCTTTGACTTTTTGCTAGTGCCATGTTTTTTCTTTAGTGCAAGTTTTGCTTTCTTAGCTAATCTCGCTTGTTCAGGTTTGCCTCCAAATTTACTTCTTTGTTCTATTACAGTTAGAATCTGTATTTTCCTAGCATAAGGTTTATTAATCTTCTTAACTTTGCGAATGGTTTTCTTTGCGTCAGCGACAGTTGCATATTTAATACTGACAGTGTCTTTTGGGTTTTCATCAGTATATAATCTTCTACCACTACCTTTTGGCTTTTTTCCTGTTCCCTTTTTTGGATCCGCCATTCTTTTTGATAACCCCTCTAGCCATTAATACATCTTTCATGGTAACTTTACCATCACCTGATACATCAGGAAACTTTTTTTTCTTAGCTTTCTTTTTAATCATTTATATCCTCCACCTGCTTTTTTATAAGCCTTTGCTAATGCTTGGGCCTTCCTGGCACTCCATTGTCCTGCACCTGTTCCATGAGAAGCTTGTGCTTTAATTCTATTAAATATTTTTTTACGCATTCCAGGTTTTGTATAATTACCTGCTTTATTTACAGTTGATTTACTTTTTGTTTTTGCCATGTGTACTTCTAGATTTTCTAACTAAAGTTTTTAAAGTTCTAGACTGACCTGCATGAGACCTAGATGCTTTAGTTAAAGCTTTAGCTACTTTTCTAATTTTTCTTCTTGTTCTTTCTTCCACTACTTGCTAGTCCTTCTAGGTTTTCCTTTAAACTCATGGGGCACAAGGTTAGAAAAATTTTTTGCAAAGTTTTCTGCTTGTTTATTTGTAGAAAATTCTAAAAAAGTATTATTCTTATTTGCTCTTTGTATAGCTTCTTCATTAGTCAATTTTAAAAACTTTCCTTTACCTCTTGTTCCAATTCTAACTATTGTTGGTGCTACCCTATTGTCATAACTTATTAATTTTACAGTTTCGTTATTTTCTGTCATAGGGGATCTTGGGTTTAATGCTCTCATCAACCATCTAGGTTTTTTTTCAATAATAAACTTCACTATTTTTTTCTAACTGTTTGCTTTGCTCTTGCAAATGCTCTTGATGTAGGTGCCCCTTTAGATCCTTTCTTTCTCATCTTTTCTCCACGCTTACGCTTTGCATGGATATTAGCATATAAACCTTTTCCAGGCATTAGCCTGTCATTGTCTCTAGTTTGAGTTTACCTTCAGGACTAAGACCATCCATAATCTGTCGTATTTCCTGCTCTACTTCATTCCTGTTATCATTATTGATGATATCTCTTAATTGAAGTATTCTTCTAATATCTTGATTGTCATTACCTGATGCTACTTTTCTTGTTGCACCATTATTTCCCATCATTTTTTCTTTATTACCTGTGGTTAACATTATGATCTCCTAAATTTTTTTCCTGCAGTTCTAGTTCTAGGATAAGATCTATTCTTCCTGGCACTGACCACAGATAAATTACTTCTTTTGTTATTTAAAGCGTTGCCGTCTTTGTGGTGTACATCTTTTCCATCACCTTTTTTTGCTACGCCTGTCTTCATTAGCTTTCTTCTAGCTTTTAATCTACTTCTTCTTTTAGCTTTTCTAAGCGGAGAGTCTGTTTTGTACTCTTGCTTATAATTTCTAACGTAACTAGGAGAACTAGGCATATCTAGCAGTAGACTTCTTACGCTTTTTATCAGCACGCATCTTTAAAGATGTAGATGCAGCTCTAGCGGTAGCCCCTTTGCCAATATCTTTCTTCTTTCCAGCTAATTTTTTATTATTTTTTCTTTTAAAAAGCATTTTATGTTATATTCCTAGTTAGTTTTGTTATAAATTCGTAATCTTCTTTGTTTGTTTCTCTAAATTTATGGGATTTCTTAACGATTCTGCTAATTTCTTTCTTTACTTTTGTCTTTGCCTCAGAATCTTGTACACCATAATACATAATACTCATCTGGACTATCTTTTCTTTTAGGTTATTCAACTGGCTATTTGCGTTTGTATCATATTTTGTTTTAATTTAAAATTCTCTGCTCTTAAAACTATCCTATCTTCAATAGCTTTCTCTAATTTGTTCATTACAAAGTTGGTTTGTTCTCTTAATGTCTTAATTTCTGACTTTAATACTTCTATTTCTTTTGTTGCTTGTTTTAGTTCGTTATATTCACTCATTTTTTTCTATCCTCCACGAATTTTAAAGACACCAAAGGATACCAATAATCCATTGGGGTTGTTCATATAGCTGGAACTCGTTTTATAGTGGTGCGTTCCCCTCCCACAATGGATTTAATATACTATTAAGCGTATAGCCTAATGTTTAATGTTTTCATTGGCGTGTGTGCTATGTTGCGTTAATAGTATATGCGGTCATTATAGGGTTGTATGCAGATTTGTCAAGTAAAAAATAAATTATTTTTATATTGACAAAATGGCATACAGGTGTATAATGTAATTACCCCCTTAGGGGAGCCTTATATATACCTATATGTAACCGACAACACTATAAAGGGCAGCTGTGGTTTACACCCTATCTCAATATTTTAGCACTACCGTGTAATCATATATAGGGTAGCCCCCTAGGCACCCTGCACGGCAGTGCACCTATTGGTAACCCTATGTCTTTAAAGACTCTAAGGAGTCGTTTTACTACGGACACAATA
>Ga0208666_1000147_pt1 | contig 33036 bp, 47 predicted proteins | sample 5B_taG_FD_184078 | JGI IMG/M metagenome (GOLD analysis project Ga0208666, IMG submission 184078) | Marine viral communities from the Subarctic Pacific Ocean - 5B_ETSP_OMZ_AT15132_CsCl metaG (SPAdes) (version 2) | ecosystem: Environmental > Aquatic > Marine > Oceanic | place: Pacific Ocean...
GCCCGTAAAGTTACTTGCCATTGATGCCCCTCCCCCGCTGAATCCTTTGATCTGTTCTTCGATCTGTGCTCTTCCAATTGTCATACTTGATATTGCCCGTACTGCTGTTGCTGTGGAGTGGGCAACCTAAACGGCTGGTTCGTGTTGTATTGCGGTATGGGAGTAAAGCCGGGGTAATACATCGCCTGACCAAATTGAGTCTGCTGTGGCTGTGGCTGTGGCTGTTGCGGCACCGGCACGCCAGCCTGCTGAGCCTGTATGGCTAGCGCCTGCTGGCCTTGATTCAGGGCCTGCTGTTGCATAGCCGCCTGTTGCCCTTGGCCAAGGAAGTTGCCCACAGCCCCGAGTGTTGCCAAACCAGTGCCTATGCCAGCTTGCAATGGGCTTGGCGCTGGGGTGAACTCCGTGCCTATCTGGCTTGGACCAGTCTGCTGTCCTGCGAGCTGAACGAAAGGCAATAGACTTTGATACTGTTGCATAGGCGCCTGCTGAGCCTGCAACAAAGCGTTCCTTTGCGCATCGAGCTGAGCCTGATTCAGAGTTTGCTGTTGTCCGCCAATCGCCTGTAGATTGGCAACATCTTGAGCGCCTGCGGACGCTACGCTTTGCCCTAACCCTGTCATCTGCTGACCAAACTGAGTTTGAGCGCCCTGACGCAACTGCGCCTGCTGGCCGAGCATATTCGAGTAATTTTGCTGTGCGGCCATGCGCTGATTGGCCAGATTGCTCTGTTGTTGCGCCAGTTGTTGCTGAGAAGCAAGTCTCTGTGCGGCTGTCTGCCCAAGAGTGGCCTGTCTTGCCTGAGAAGCCGCTTGCTGTGCCGCGGCCGCTGACATCTGCTGACCTGTCAAATCTTTGGCGGCGCCAAATCTTTGACCGGCCAAGCCAGCAATCTGACTGCTAAATCTCTGTTGTGCCGCAAGTCGTTGCTGGGCGGCGTCACTCAAGGCGCCCGCCATCCTCTCACCCGCACCACTTTCAAGCTGAGCGCGTTGCCCGATTTGGTCCGCCAATCGGCTTCCGGCACCAAATCTTTGTTGGGCTCCGCTTCCAAGTCGCGTTGCTAGTTGCTCGCCTGCACCAAAGCGCTGACCAGCTAGTGAGGCTAGTCCTGTTGCGGCCTGTCTTTGCGCGGCTTGCTGACGAGCAAACTCACCAAGCGCCGTCTGCTGAGCTTGCTGGAAGCCTCCAGAGCGAATCGCTGATATTCTGTCTGCCAGACCGCGACCCAGTGCTTCTCTGCGCTCTTCGGCCGTCAATCTGGCTCTGGATCCAAACGCAGACTCACCACCCGTCTGAATGTCTCGCGCTCGCTGTGCAATATCTGCCTGATCGGCACCTTCCAACACATCTTCGATGGTCTGCTGAACCACTGCCTGCTCAAAGGGATCATAAAACTCGCCCGTCATACGCGGGTCGAATCCGCCAGTTGTGGCCCGTAGCCTTGCTTCTGACTCGCCGAGTCGAGAACCGAGATCGGCAACACCCGCCGCAGAACCAAGCTCTGATGCGCCCAATCGACGATCAAGCCCGCCAATAGCTGATCGTAACTCCCGCTCGGATCGCCCAAGGCCCGGCTGTAATCCAGAAATAGCACGTCTTCGCTCTGCGAGAGAGCCGCCAAGATCACCGCTGAAGTCATCAATTGCGACCTGCTCACGCCCCAAAGCTCTATCTAGCTGTTGCTCAAGCGTAGAGACACCGCCGCGCAGTGTGCCGGTGGCATCTCCTACCCTGCGGCCAAGATCTTTCTCTGCTTGCTCTGCCAGACCTTCGAGTTGTCCGAGGTCTTCGCCAAACCTGCCAGCGGCTTTACGGCCTAATCCTAGCGCTTCCTGCAATTCACTTGAATAATCTCTTAACGCGCCGCGAGAGAAGTCTTTCTGCTCGTCAAGCCCGCTTGTCAACGCCCCGAGTCCGCGGCTATACGCTTGCTCTGCCGCACTTAGAAATGGAAGCTGTTGACCGACCTGAGACCGCGCGATGTCTTGGGCAAGTTGTTGATCGGCAGTGAGTCCAGCAATGGCCTGCGGAATGACAATCGGGCGACCCTGATCGTCAAAGAATGTGCGCTCTGCCGCTCTAAAAGCGCCGGGCAAAAAGCCCTGCTGGGTTGCGTCACCAAACAGCAACTGCTGAATGATGGGGTCCATTGAGACATCGCGGCGTGCTATGCCGCTGACAAAAGGCGCTTCATTGCTGACCTGCGGGGGCGCCACTTGATCTTGGGTGGCGGGCGGTGGAGGTTGCGACCCTTGACCGCCGCCGGTTCCTTGAGGCTGGAAACCCGTAAATTGGGAACCGTAACCAAGATCAGTATAACTTCCCGGCTTACCTTCTGCGTCATAGTACTGACCCATGACGGGGCCGTAGGGAAGATCTAAAATCTCGGGTGTGCCACCGGGGAAGGAGTAGGGAACGTTGGGTGTCTGATACTGAGCAACTGCTTGAGGGTTTTGTTGTGCAAAGGCATCAACTTCCGCTTGGTCGCCCGTAAATCCCACCGATTTCTGAACGGCCAAGGGGTAAGAATTAGGACCATAAATCGAAACCAAGTAGGCTTCTTGCTCTGGGGTCAATCCCGGCCCCCCCGTGGGCAACGGCATAATGCTCATGTCAAGCCCCCTTCGCCTGCGGTGCAGTCGCGAACTCTGAGAAGAGATCCATCATCTTGTACATCAGGTCGATGCCTTTGTCTCTGGACTCTCCGTTTGCGGGCTTCAGCGTGATGATGCCGTTGTCGTTGTTCATGTCAAAGGCGCCCGCGCCTCGAACAGCTCGGCCCGTCATCACAAACTCACCGTCTGACAACATGGCTGGAATGTCATCGCTGATCTCCGTGCCTTTACCGTCTATATCACCCGTCATTCGGACGAAGACCTCTTGATCTACGTCTCCACCTTCCGCAAAAGCCATGACGGGCCCGCCATATCTTGCCTGCATGGGCGCAGGAGCGCCTCCTGACAGCGATGGGATGGTGCCAGCGGGCAACAAGCCAAACTCAACTGGATTCGGAGTAGGCTGGCCGGTGCGGCGAGCAATCTCCTGTTCTATGTTGTACCGACCCATTGCGTTCATCTGCGTCAGCGGAGTGAGAGGCACGCCTTTGCGATCTTTGGCTTCGTCATACGCCAGCTTACCGACCAAGCCAGCCAAGCCAGCCGTGCCGAGCAATCCGCCAATGCCCATGTTGCCTTGACCGCCAAGACCCAACATGGACATCAGATCGAAGCCGCCACCGCCTTGCTGTGGCATGAATTGCTGTTCTTGCTGACCGCCTTGCGTCATCTGCTGATACTGCTGGAAGGCGCCCATCAACCCCTGTTGGCCGATCATGCCTTTTTGCTGTAGCTCAGCAAGAATTTGCTCAAAGCTCAAGTTTCTGGCCATGCCTTCTTGGATCGCTTGATCTATTGCGGGGTTGTTTTTTGCGGCCTCCGTCAGAACCTCGGACGCAGATTTGGTGCCGAAAAGTGTGCCGCCCAGATTACTGAAAAGCCCCTTATCATCCGCGCCCGGCATTACATATTCATAAATACTGGAGCCTGTATTTTGCAAATTGCCCAAGAGACCCACGTTGTCGGTGCCCGGCATAATGTATTCATAAGCGTCCTGTAGAAGACCAGAAATTCCGCCACTCATATTAGGTGCTCCGCCAGAAGGGAAGGAGAAGGTTCCGCCACCGAAACCCGGTATTTGAATGCCGCCACCGCTACCGCCCGGCATTGGCATTCCAAGCGCCGCTATGCCGCCGAGAGGATTGCCAGACTTGAAGGCGTCATAAGCGTTGTAGCCTTTTGCAATGAAGGCGGCAGGTGCCTGCCAAGGGCCCGGTATAAACTGGGCGACTTGCGCAATCGGCTTTACAACTTTCTTGCCAACCTTTTTGACGCTCTTCCAAGTCTTTTTTAACCAGCCAAATTCTTCCAAACCAGTAATTGGGTTGAGCGAGGCAATCCCAGCGCCAACAACATATTCTTCTGGATTCATGTCCAGCTCAGCAAAACGATCCCCAACAATCTTTTCAAATTCGGCGTCTGCCATAACTTGAGGGGGCAAAATGACCTCGCCGGGCGCGACGTGTGCAAGCTGAGTGTCTGTACCCCTGCCTGCTTGAGCCAATTCAATAGCCATGTCAGCCATCGGCGCCTGAGATCCGACCATGGCAGACTTGGCCAGACCTTCCGCCGCACGGCGCTCAGTGGGATCTTCCGCTGTTTGCGCGGCGCCCATTAAGCCCTCAATAGTCTGACGTAAAGCCTCGTTTGGATCCTGTGGCATCATGGCGCTTTCTGCCAATCCCTGTTGCACCTCTGGATCTGAGACATCAAGGAGATCGGCGTCTACAGGGCCTCCTTCGGCCATACCCATCGGCATTCCCGCAAGGGCTGAAATTCTTTGTTGTAAAAATGTATTCATGGCGTTGTCACCGTTACAGATCCCACTCCAGAGGCAATTCCCACCCCGCTAGGATAGCTTTGATGCTCGTACAGGTTCCGAAACTGAGTACCGTCGAAAGCCTGATGAATGCTAAGCGTAGTATTGTAGATAATGGCTCCCGTGGCAAATTGCTGTTCAGAAATCTGCGTGGAATTAAAGTGTGGAGAAATTGTGAAATCCACCGCTCCGAGGTTGATTTCTAAGATTCGAACGAGCCTGTTGAAAGTTTCTGCATCGACGCCCTCCGCGCCGATTGCAAGCGGCAGTCGCGTCGGCAGTAATCTGCTCATTATCGACGTCCACTAGGTTGCAAATCGACACGGGTGGTGCCTAGACGCCATTTGTAGCCTGTCGCATCGGTGGCGCTAAGGTCATCATCTGACTCGAATCTCACAACGATTTGACGTGATCTGCTTCGTAAATTCTTGAATTGGGTGTCACTTAATATTTGAGAGGTGCTTTCAGTTGTCAAAGAATCACTAGGAAAATCGCGGCTTTTTAAGACAAAATTGACCGCTGGATTATTGCTAATTCCAGTGTCTAGTATGAATCGCACGTCCGGTATGACTTTTTTTACGAAGCTGAAATTCTCTCCAGCACTGATGTCAATATCACCAGACTCAATAAACACGTTGGACATCCCTGCGCCGAGATCGTCGTAACCCACCTCATGCTGAAAAACGAACTGCTCTGAGTTTTCTGTTGCAGTGGCAAAAGGTACGTTTTCTATCCCCGCATCTAGCCACGCATAACGGACTAAAGACCCAATGCTCCAATGATTTTCCTCGTAGTTATAGATAACGTAACGAGATATTTCTTGTGTGCCGTCTTCTTTGCTTGGGTAAAAAAACCACATTTCGCCATACTCGCTGTTGAGGCCCATGTGGCACTTAAAGGCTTGACTGAGGTCTAAATCATTAAAGACGTATTCCTGCACAGTGCATGGCAGTTTTTTGACCGCGCCAGTGTAAATGAAAAAGCCCGTTTTGCTTGCAAAGAAAACGCCATTAGGTGCAGTCACAGCGGCTTTTGGCCCGACTAGGCCAGCACCCTCGTTGACCAAATTCACCGCAAAAGTAAGCGGGGGCCCTATGAACTGCATCGAATACAAACTTGTGTCCGTCCAAATCAATATTTCCTGACGGCTTTTTATAGCGCCAACAATAAAGGAGCCAGCAGAAATCCTTACGGAGCCAGCAGAATTTGTGGCCGTCGGATTGAAGTCGAGTTCATTTTCGGAATCGGAAAATGCGATCAGCATTGGATCAACTGTACCTGATCGAGAAGCGCCTGAAATAGGGTCTGCGCCCAACACGATCAGATGGCGATCAATCTCTGACGTGATGACCTGAAGGCCGACGGTGGGCACGAGATCTGCGCCGGTAACTCCAGAAAGATTCACGGCACGAGTGGATAATCCGCCGCTTTCCAGCCACCTAAAAATACCGCCGCCCCGCGGATTTATTATGAGATTTTCACCAAAATTGTCGTGAGTCCAAAGTCTGAGCTGGCCGGTGTTGGCAATCGGGCTTGTCGATCCCCAAGTCCCCGCACCCCAAGTTCCATTACCCCAGCCTGTTGCCTGCACATATACATCGAGCCCGACATTTATTTGATACGCTCCGACTGTGCTCGATCCGCCATTACCAGAGTCAGAGGCGTTGGCGGTGACGGTTGCGCCAGAGGTATCCTTTGCTGTAATCGTATAAGTATTACCATCTGTTACGAGTACGATTTGATACTCTTGGTTAAGCACAGCGGCCGTAACATTGCCGCCAAGAGAGGCGGCGCCACTGAAGGTTACAAAGTCATCGTTGACCGCTCCGTGACTTGTATCGGTGACCGTGATCGTGGAGGAGCCGTTGGTTGCGGCAAAAGTGACATCGCCCGCTGAGGTCGTGGAGCGAATCGGGGTTACATCGTAATAGAGATCGCCCGACTCGATGTAGTATTTGAACGTAGTGCCGAGTCCAAGATACCGAACGCCGCCCAGCTCAATCCAACTATGCAGAGCGCGGGCAACGCCAAGGAAAGCATTAGCGCCCAGCTTAATCCAACCGCCAATTTTTTCGACTCGACTTTTGCGGAACCGAACCAAGTTGCCATCTACCCAGCCTCCCTTAGAAGAGTAGTCCGTGGCCTCTTTATCGATGCCCGCCTTAAATTCTAGGTTTGTCAGTGGCATGGCGCATTATGCCAGCCTGATGATAGCGCCCGTCGCTGTCGGGCTGGGAAAAACGACCGTGAAGTTCCCTGCTGTAGCGCTTTTGTCGGCCCCGAGATCCAAGACACAAACCGCTTTGTTCGAGGCAGAGGAGTTATATATAAGGCATCCCCTCGCCGTGACGGTAGCGGTCCCAAATGTGAGGTCAGAAAAATCACACACGGCTGTCGTTCCAGCCGCGACGGGCGTCACGCTGGTAAGATTTGCGCCGCCAGCGGTGTAGTTAGTGCCACTCGATTGGCCTGTGGTCACATAAGCCGTCGTGCTGGCCCCCAAAGTCGCACTGGAGGTGTAGAGCGCCAGCTTGAAAGTATTCCCAGAGCTTGCGGTAAAATCGTGAGTGCCGACCAACAGCTCTTGCTTAAAACTGGTACAGACAGCTTGGGAGATCGCCATGACTTATAACTCCTTCAATATATCAGCAAAATCCGCGTGCCCCTGTCCACGCAATTTTTGAGCAACAGTAGTGCGATCACTATATATCGCACTCTTGATCCCTCTCAGGATAACATCATAAACCTGTGCTCTGAAAGCCTCGGCCTGCATCCTGATATGCGGATCCGCCTGCTCTGAAATGCTGACCAACCTGTCAGTCGTAACCCGCGCCCAGAACTCTGGCTCGTGACCGCCGTCATCTGATGTGGCGACCATGACGTCTCCCACACTGGCGCTCGCTATCGTCGAAATCATCCCTTGTATGGCTCCGCGGCTTTGGGCAACTCAATCCGTTGCAGGTTGTATTTTTGTTGTGCCTCTGCAAATTTACTGCGATTACAAATAATCCACTGTCCATCCACATCATTCACGGCCATAAGCGGGTCATCAAGTCGATGGTAGCCATACAGGCGCTCATGCGGCTCTACGTTGGAATCCAGCAGGGCTGAGCGAGGACTTGCGCCAATCGAGACGCCCTCGCTGATGCAACGCGAAACCCAAAACTCTACGCACCCTCTACCAGCTTCAGCGAAATGGAGATTGTGTTTATAACTAAAATCCATGCCGAATAGGTCCATGTGCCCTACCTTGTTATAAAGGCCAAAGGCAATGGCGTAAGCCACGGTATTGTTCAAATATGCACATTTCTGATCTTCGATCACCTCTGCGATGGGATATTCGACAATCGCAGGCACCCGCTCATCGAGTTCGCATGAATATATCGGCACCTCAATCTCTGGGAGCAAGCGACGCATAACGTCAGTCTGATTGCCTGCGTCTTCCGTGTCGAGATATCGGCTGGCAGGGTCCATCATAAAAACCCTGTCGCACTGAAAAACAGATAGTGCGGCGTTAATACACCACACTTCGTCCCATTCGGCGGAGTTTTCTACTCCTATAACGTAATCAATTTGTGACGCGCCTAACCCAAGAATGGCAATTTTCTTGCCCTCCAGCTCCCTGATTTTGGTCATATCAACTCACACCCATCCTCAATAAATCGAAACGATACTCATCGCGAGTCGCACGTCCCTCTGATACGTTCTTCATTCTCGCGATACCTTCTTTAAAGCGAGCCTCAAATGTCTGAATCACATCTGGCGGCTCCTTCAAAAATACTGCGCCCTCAACCAGAGCCCCGTAAAGCAAAGGATCTGGGTGATCTGTGGACAAAATTGTACTTTCAGACTCACCTCCGACAGTCAAGGAAGGCGGCTTATAAAGATAATGAAGCTCCACGTCATAACCGGCGTCTGGCACAGGGCTCAGTTCAAAGGCGCTGTCGTCAAATAACGAATAATACTTTGGCCTGCCCGTAGCGGATGTGCTGGAGTTGAACTGCTTCATAAAGCTGGGGTGCTTATAAAGAAGATAGTGATAAGTACCGCCGCTAATCACAGCCAGAGAAAAAGGCGCAAAAAAATCTGACGGGGTAGCCAAGAACCTTTTGCTTGTCGTTGTATTCCCTGTGACATTTCTTCTCTGCTCAGGAAGCTGAACCAGTTTGAATATCCGGTTTTCGCTCTCTTTTATAAACCGATCAAGATTGTTATTGAAGGTGGTCTCGTCCACCTGCAAGTAGTCTTTAATCGTCGTTTTTAAAGATGCAAGTGTGAAGCTCATGTGATTGTCACCTCAACCGTGCCGACTGCCGCAGTAATCTGGAAAGCCGTCAACTCTGTGCCTAGCTTGCCAAGACCCACATTTGTATACACCATAAAAAAGTTGCCGTCTTTGCCCCCGCTTGAAGGATCAATTCTGGCGTCTTTGACTGCCTCTGGATCAATCGGCGTAGGCGTTCTTTGCAACTGTGGATGCTTCGGAGACCATTGATCTGGGCCGACCAAAAGGCCGTCCCAAGTCTTTTTCATGTCTTTTAGCTTGTATCGGAATCCGGTTATGTCACAAATTCCAAAAGCGTTTTTGCCTGCCGCAAAAGCCATTAGGCAATCCTGTAAATTGTCAGGTCTGGGGCAACTCTGAAGCTGGCGCGTGCCTGATCTTGAGAGAGAGCACGCTCAAACTCTTCTTCGTACAACTGCTTCAAAAGCGTGACTTTTTCTGGCGCTCGCTTTAATGCCATGTAGTACGCCAGACCGGCCGCTAAGCACGGATAGAAGCGGAAAGGCACCTCCAGCGTATTTGCTCCCGCATCCGCGTCATCCATGCGGCTCAATACGTTCAAATAAATGGTATATGTCGAGTTCTTGTCAGGTGCTGGCCAAACCGTGATCGTGGGGCTAATCTGCTTATCAATAAAATACTGATTTGGCTTGCCGGTCGTTGACTTGTTGGCCAAATGTGCATATTCAGCGCGTGAGAGCTTATTCAACGGCACATCTGTGTCAGTGCCTTGCACGGTTTCACGCACAAACACGTCTAGCACGTCAATCACTGATGTTGGATTGGTGCTGTCGATTGTGTACTGGGTTGTATCTTTGACGGCACTGATCGTTTTCTGGTTGATTGTCCACTGATTCAGGCCGCGATTAGCCCATTCCGCCAGCATTAGGTTCAAGGATCTTTGCGCTGTCTGGAGGTCATAGCCAGTGCGAAGCTCAAGCCCACAGCGCTCAAAAGCCTCTTCGACATAATCCGCTACATCTAACTCAAAATCTTTACTGCCGCTCGTCGCCATCGTCAGCACCCGCGTATAGGTTGTTGAAAACCTGATTTACGTCCAAGGTGTAGTCTAAATCAGATTTTGAATAATGGATATGCTGAGAGGGCCTGAAGTCTGGAGCACCCTCACCTGTCTCGAACCATGCAGGATGTGTAACCCGCACCCTGTTGTTGGGCAACGCAACGATATTCCCTGTCCACGGACCCGCATCCAACAGCTCCAAGACGTGGCTTTGTTTGTGCTGAGCGGGATCGTCAGCGATCTCGTTCTCAGCATAATCCACTGTAAAATAGTATTTGGCGGGGTACATTTCGCCATCAATCATGGCAAGCCATGGGCAGGGCGTCGCTCTATCCAGCACATAAACTGCGTGATGATGCGAGCTACAGTCCCACGGCTGAGCCGCCCAAACGGGCATCGGCTCTGGCCAGTCTTCGAGAGGAGTATCACCAACTAAGGCGGTGATAGGCATACGAGCCCACATGGCGCCGCCATGCACGTTGGGCTCATCATCTTCGTCGTAGGTCTCTGCTCCAGTAAAAATCAACTGAAAGCTCAAGCACCTCGTCGGCATGGTGGTAACAGCGATAGCCATGGCGTGAATAAACTCGCCGTGGTATTTCTGGTGATTATGCGTGTACTCCCTGCGCACCCAGCACTTAAAGTGCGGGATGTTACTTTGCAAATACGCCATTTATCTTCCGAACAGACCACTCTTTTTACTGCTAGGGGCACGCATCTTTCTGCTCATGCCGCCCTTTGCGCCGCCCTTGGTTTTCATAGCGCCGCCTTTAGCCATGCCCTTCGACTTCATGGCTCCACCCTGAGCCATCTTGCGTCTCTGCGGCCCACCGCGTTTTTTAGCCCTTTTCTCCATCATTGTTTTTGCGGCTGGCATTGTGGCATCCATCAATTCGCCCAACATTCCACCCTTGGAGTAACCTTTGGTCTTCATAACTCCTCCTTCCTTCATCCCCAGCATGGGGGTCGCACGACTTTTAAAAGCGTTTCTAATTTGGTTGAGACTTCTTTTAGTTTTTCTCGCTTTGCGCTCATCTGCTTGCCCAGCACCGCGACCTCTACCTTGCATCGGCCTTTTTGATTTTTTAGGTAGTCCTCTTGTGAATGCCATATTTGTACCCTCCAATTAACGCGGAACTCGCGTTGTTTTACGTCGATTATTCATCATTGCGCCACAGCCACGCCCTTGAACCTCGACGTAACCGCCTTTGTTTAGATTGCGAGCAATCGCCTCACCACGTTTTCGCTCGTAGCCAGATAGCTTGCCGTCTTTGTTCAAGTCAGCTTTTTTTTCGTCAATCTTCATTTGCGATGCCTCGCTGTTTTTTTGGCAACCTTCTTTGGTTGCTTTGAAAACTGCTTGCCTTTCTTGGTGTCTGCTCGCTTTTTGCGGGTCGTGGCCGCGTATTCCTTGTCAGACATAGCCTTGATGGCTTTTTCGGGCAAGTAACGCTCGCCAGTGGCTTTCTTGCCTTGAGTGCTGGGCTTGCCAGATTTAGTGCGCCACTTTTGTTTCGTCCATTTTTTTAGGGACTTCTGTGACTTCTTGAGAGCCATTAGTCCCTATATCCTCCCCCAGCTTTTTTATAGGCGGAGGCCAGCATTTGAGCTTTTCTTGCACTCCACTGACCGCTCCTGCCGCCCTTTGATCCCGACTTTATTTGATTAAAAAGCCGCTTTCGCAGAGTGGGCTTTGTGTAATTTCCTGCTTCATTTACCCGAGACTTTGCTTTCTTTTTCGCCTTGGGTTTGGCCTTTGCCTTGGGCATTATCTCGATCCTCTCCCCATGCGTGGGTCCACCATGATTCGTCTCGGAGGTGGGGGTCTAAACTCAGCACCTCTGACTGGAGGCGTTTGTCCTCCGTAAAGTTCTGCCATAAGCTCTCTAAGTCGATCCACGTCAATGTTTGGGATCATGCCGCCAAAGGTGCCCGCGCCGCCTGTCAGGGCCGCAATGCGGTCTTGCAGATTGTCTGGGATTGTCGGCGTGGCAGGCGCAGTTGCGGGAGCGTCCACCCCTCCAGAGCGATCTCCCATCGACGCTATAGCGTCATCGATAGCCTGCTGAATACCTGCGCTGTTAAAAACGCTTGAAAGGAATCCGCCGCCCATTGGATTTGGCGTCAAGGGCACCGGATCCCCTACTGGCATCGTGGATACCGTAGGCTCTTGACTACGCATGAACAAAGCATACTCAGCGTTAGTAACGGCACCGTCGTTATTAAGATCTGCGCCCTGCTGAGAAGCAAAAGCCTGATTTGCCGCGGCCTCTTGCTGTGTCATATCCCTATTCTCCATCAACTCAGCGATCCGCGCCTCTAAAGGGCTCATCGCGGCTGGGTCTGATCCGCCTGTGGCGCTTTGCACACCGATATTGCCGAGAGTGCCCAAAAGGTTGGTGAAAGTGTCAGCCGGTGTCGCGGGCGTGGGGTCTATCGGCATGACTCCGCCAGTGGCGTCTGGAACCACTTCATCATCGGTAGGCGCCTGCCGCGTCGCTGGATTATCCATCAAATACTGATATTGATCGTAGGGATTTGGTGTGAAGGAATCCAGAACGCGCTGTCTGTCAGCAATGACCTGCTGGACAAGACCGCCTTGATTCATCGTAGGAATATTTCCCCTTATGTCCGAATCGTCCAATGCACGGCCTCGTTGAAAATACTGACTCAAATCACTGAGAGGTTGACCTGTTTTTCCTCCTGCGCCGCCTCTGGGGCTTCCCGCGAGGCTTGAGGGCATCATTCCGCTCATGCCGCCCAATGAGGATCCGCGAGCACCTACTCCTGCGCCTCCACCGGCTTGATAGGGCCCTTGCATCATCGAAATAATCTCAGGACCGTATCTTAATGCCGCACCCAAGCCGGGATTCATCAGACCGATAATGCCTAACGCCGCTGTGCGTGGATTGGAATAACTGTCTGCCACAGGCTTCAGTAGTTTGAAAAACTCGTCTTTCATGCCCATGGCATCACCTCGTAAAAAATTGTAGCTACCAAGCCTTGCACGACCAGTATCTGGCCGAAAACTTGTCTTTTGCCGTGTCGCATTTGTGCCGCGCTCGGAAAGATTTACGTCTAGCAGGCTGACTTTTTTTGATCGTCATCTTGCTATCGCCGTACCTGACCAGCTTGACCTCATTGCCCTTTTTGGCAAGGACCGCACTTTTCTTGGCCTTGTTGGGCGTTCGTTTTGGCTTGTTGTAGCCAGCAAAAGTCTCCCCTCGGTACTGTAGTCGCCCAGAGGGGAGTCGTTTAACGTCTTTGGTCGTTGCCATAATTAACCGTAACTCTTGATAAGCTCCAGAATAATCATGTAGCTATCGCCGCTCGAATGTCCGACCGTCGTGAAATCCAAGTCACCAGTTTTGCCAGAGCCCGCGTTATTTGGAATACCGGAAAAATTAGAATAGTCGTGATGACCATTGGAATTTTCTGACAAGCCGATAGCCAGCACGTTGGTGGAGGCGTCAAATTCTATCTTGACGCTCATACCAGTACACTGCCACCAGATCTTGTTGATTGTGACGGCGGTGCAAGCCTCACCGCGGGTGTTTGACGTCAAGGCAGAAACATCCACCTTTTTTACGGCCGACTCACCAGTGCCATCGCTGGCATTGGTAAATTTCAAGACGGCTTTGCGTTCACCGTCTTGAATGGTTTGCGAAGTGACTGCATCAGCCATTTGGAACCTCCAATTTAGAGTTCAGTGCTGGCTGTGCGCTCTTTCATCGCCGTGACGTAATCTACGGTCAGGACTTTTGCCGCCGCCGCGCCATTTTGAATACCAAAAGAAACCGTCAGATCTTCATCGTCAGGCGCGTTTGTAGACGCTACGGTGCCGACCTCAGTGTTGTTCTGATAGACGTGGAACTTCTGGCTTTTCGGGTCATACATGAAGCCGACAGTCATAAAAGTGTCATCGGCCATCGCGGTTGGCAAATCCAAAGTGCTCTGCGTGCTGTCTTTCTCGACGATAAACGTCAACGTGGTTGAGCCGTCTGTGAGCAGAAAGAAAATCCCATCCGTGGTATTTAGCGGTGTGGTATCCGTAATTTGCAAACCCATCACGACATCAGAGGCGTCGGCATCAGATGTCTTGAATCGTGCGTTGAAAGCCAACTGCTTACCGGCTTCGTACTTGAAACCCTCCTTCACAAGCTGAAGGAACGTATTATCGTTATCAGCATCGTCTTGGGTCAGGACTAACAAGCCGCCGTCACCATCGCCCAGAGCCTCTGAAGCGTTCCCAGAGCCGGCCTCAGTGGTGGTAATTGTCCAGTCGGATGCCAGATAGGTGTCAAAGTCGTTGTGGTAAACGTGATATTTGGCTGGAGCAGGCATTTTTGCTCTGCCAAGAGTGCTTCCTGCGCCGACGTTAGTGACGCCAGAGGTAAAGTGGGTTGTCATAACAGTTCTCCTTCTGAACCAGTCATTGCCCTATGCAATGACCATTAGACTCCATCAGTTTACTCCGCAAAAAAAATAAAAAAAAGGGGCCCGAAGGCCCCAATACTCTTAGGAGTCGAGCTTGAATTAAGCTCCTTGCGAGCCGTATACCCCACGCCAATCGGAGAAGCCGAAGCTATAACGCTCACGGGCCTTGTACCGAATATTGTCAGTGGAGAAGTCAGGCTCCATGCTGGTTTCCATCGCTGTTCGCTGGAACATCTTGAGTCCTTCACCCGCATCCGTGACCGAAGTCAGGATAAAGAAGGCATCTGGGTCAGCCAAGTAGTGATTGACCGTGTAGCCTTGCGGAAGAACGCCAGTGTTACGAATAGCGTTGACGTCGTTGTCAGCAGTGCCCGGACGCAAAGTTGAGTTCAGGATTCTGTCAGCAACGAAAACCAACTGAGGTGGTACAACCAGCTTGGTCGCTTGAACCGAGATAGTCAGACCGCGATCATCAGTGAAAGTGCTGATGTCAATCAGCGCATCTTCCAGAGAAGTCTCGTTTAGGTCAGCCATCGTGGTCGCACGATTAGCCAATGTTCCGCCGCCCGCAAGCGGGTGAGCGGTTGAGATCAACGGTTGCCCGTCACCTCCAGCAAAGCTGGAGCTGAAAGCATTGTTGAGAACATCTGCACCCTTTACTTCCTTGGTGTTTGCCATGGATCGCGCAAGCGCTTTCACATAACGGCGACCAAGAGAGTCGTACAGATTATCCTCGACGGCTTCACTCGTGAGACTGAAGGCCAAGGCAATCGTATCGTGCGTATACCGGGCGGTAAAACCTTCAGATGCGGTGTCGAAAGTAACGCCAGCACCCTCAGTTTTTGTCGGCGCAGAGCCGAAACCCGTAATCAAAACCTCTTCTTCAAAGGCACGCTCGGAGTCTTCGATAGCGAAGATTTCCTCGTACTCTCTGTCGTAAGAGTCATAACTCATACCAAACAGCGCGTTGAGACCCGGCTCAAGCTCTTTGGCTAATTGGGCTCGTGAAATAGCCATGTTTTAGCCTCCTTATGCTAAGCCAGCGCCTTTGACACCCGCGATATGGTTTTGAATTACAACCATAACATTGGTGTTTGCGCTTGCTACGTCTGAGTTGTCAGGATCCTGACTGATGTCAATGGCCTTGAGCGGCAACGTCGTGGTGGTAGCACCAGTCGTTACGTCCAACTCCATATTTGATCTGCCAGAGCTAGTATCACCCGTGGTGCTTTGGTCAACGATGTCAAAGTTGCCGAAAAGGTCGGCCACTGGGAACGTATCGTCTGCCTGCACTTCGAAAACCACATTTGGATCATCGACTACGAAAGCGATAATGTCATCTGCGGCAACTCCACCGGGGTAATGATTTGCGAAAATCTGCTCTTTAGAGGTTGGGTCCGTGTACTGAACGCCGTTGAATACTCCTACAACGGGCACAGTGGAACTAGCGGCCGCTCGTGAAACAGTACCGCCAGTCAGTTGCTTAACCAAGTCGCCTTGGAAAATAGCGCCTGACTGATTGTTGGCGATTCTATAACGAGACTGACCACCAGAAAACGGAGCGCCACCCATCATTCGAGCAGGCTTCAGTCCAAAAGCGGCATCTTTATTTGCCATATCGGAACTCTCCTATTTACTGCTTGCCAAAAGATACACGGCTTGAGCGGCTAGGATCGTACTTAACATATCGAGAATCTTGCGCGGCCTCGTTGAACATATTGTTATCCAACGCCGCCGTCGCTGTTTCGGTCTTCTCAGCGTAATATTCATTGCGCTCTGTGACCGTCTCCTCGGGGATCTTCGCCAACAACAAACCTTCGTTATACACAACGCCTTCGTGTCGGCCGTTATCTAGCGTGGGCAGTTCAAACTCTGGAGGGAGATCGGTGCCGCGCACCAATTCCCATCCTTCGCGCAGACGTCGCGAAACATTCGCTCTGTCTTCACTGCCTAGCATCGACTCTCTGATCCATCGGTAAACATAACCGGGAGGAGCAGGGGGAGTCTCCAACTTCCGCACTGGGCGCCATGGTTGTCGCCGAGCCTGATTAACGTGCGCTCCGCTGTCACGGCTAGAACGTGTGCTCTTTTTTGTTTCAGACATTAGTTAGCCCTCTGTTGGATTTTTTGCTTCTCTTTCGCCACTGTCTTGATCCATTGATCGTCCGACATATTGTGCGGCTTCAATCCGCGAATCCGTTCGAGTTCGCTATTGCTAAAACGAACACCGTCCTTTTTCACTCGTGTTTGTGATCGACCACTGCTTTGGGCGGAGGCAACTCGTTGCACGGCGGGTTGATCCTCACTTTGCTCGATCTGTTCTAGCGGAGCCTCACGACTCTGCCTTGGTAGATTAGGATAAGCTCTTTCGACACGGGAATCTAGTGCCTGATAATAATCCTCTGAATCAGGCTCATAGCCCTCGCTGATAAGATTGTAGTGAGTAAAGTAAGCAAACTGAGTCGCTTGCTTGTGATCTTCATTCTCACCATCGCCATACCATGGATTTGCCTCATGCCAAGCTAACGCTTCTTTCGTCGGCTCTTGCGGCTGGGACTGGACTTGGCCTTGGGGGGCTTGTTCTTGATAAGGCTGATATTGTCCTTGTTGCTGGGCTTGGGCTTCTTTTCTAGCTTTGGCGGTGTTGAGTTTTTCTTTGCGAATGGCCACCTCGTTTTTAAGAGTTGTAGCTTTTGATTGCAAATCTGCATCACCACTCTGAACTGCTTGACGATAAATTTCATCTACCTGTGCCTCTTGCGCTTTTATTTTTTCTTCTTCCGCCGTTAGGGCGGCAGTTTCGTGTGAGGCGGCAATATTTTGATACTGATAAAGCTGTTGCTCGCGCTCTTGAGCAAGACGCTCCGCCGCGGCGGCTCTTTCTTCAGCCTCCCGCGCTCTCGCATTAAGTTTATTCACGCGGCGAGAAACCCGCTTTGAATACTCGTTCAGCTCGTCATCTGACTGTTGCGGCTGTTCCGCCTCATCTGCGATTTCGATCTGAATCTCTTCTTCGGCCTGTTGGCTCTCGTTCTCAATCATAAAATGCTCACTATATCGTCAGGGTTTAGGATCGTACCGATTACTTCATCATCGTTAATAATTCTGACCTCGGCGCCGTCTTCCAGCTTAAACCTAGCGCCAGAATAGCGGCCGATCAAAACCCACTGCTTTTCTTGGCACCATGGCGTGTCGCCATACTTTTCCGTGTCGTTATAGCAAAGGGGGCCCATTTTCACTACATAGGCAACCACGGTCGCAAGTGCCTCGCGATCCACTGTTGATTTTGTAAGGTGAATGCCGCCCTTGGTTTTTGCTACGCCTGCCCATGGCAGTACAAGCATTCGCCAGCCCGTGGGATCTGGCATCCGCTCGATTGCGCTTTTTTCAAGAATAGTTGGATCAAGTACAACCTGATCCGCCGATACATAGGCTTCTTCCGCTCCCATTAGCTCCCCTTAAAGTGCTCAGAAATAGTCTCTTCTATTAAGGTTAGCGCATTGATCTCGCCTTGTATACTCTTGTACATCTCCATGTCAGAAAGCCTGCCGCCCATCAAGGTCTCTTGGATAAGCGCCTTTCTGTCTTCGATGGTCTTTTTGATCCGATTTGCTAAGTCAACGTCATCCATCAATCAATCTCGTAAAATCCAAGGCCCTTGGTGGCCGCTCCGCCGCCGCGAATTTTTTTCTTAACGCGCTTCACTTCGCCGCCGTTTTTCATCTTTGCGGTTTTCATTGCAACAGCCACAGCCTGCTTGTGAGGCTTGCCCGACTTCATCTCAGTTTTGATGTTGTCACTGATGGCTTTTTGGGATTTTCCTTTCTTTAAGGGCATCGTGGGCCTCCTATAAGCGAATGCCATACTTTGCTTGAAGCTCAAGAAGTTTCAAGTCTGTCTGAGTTTTAAGACGATCCATGGCCAAATCCATCTTTTCGTCATTGTTGTCCTTAGTAGCATCAACACGCTGTTTAGCTATCTCAGCCTCTAAAAGTTTTTCGTTAGCCCGAGCCTGCTCTTTTTGCTCGAACTGACTTTGATCTTGTTGAAGCTCTGCCGCCCTAATATCTAGCTCCTGCTGTCTGATCGCCACTAGCGGATCTTCTGAATTACCTTGTCCAATGCTTATCAAAAACTCTTGGGTAAGCTGGGCCAAAATTGGGGCGGAGGCTTGCTCAATTAACGCCATCATCTCTTGTTGCATTGGCGCCAAGACCTCGGGCGGCACTTGCCCAGATTGCGCCAACTGCTCTATCTGCGCCGTCTGTTGTGTGATTTCTGGGGGCAACTGTTGCGTGGCAATCTCTGTGGCCATAAATTGCAAATGCTGGCAACAGTGAGAAATAATCAAAGCCTGTATTTGAGGCGTCGTTTTTACAATCTCTGTAAGAAATAAGCTCCTATGCGCATCCACATGGGCTCTGTGATTTTGATTTGGGAACGCTTGTTGTGGTTGTCCCGCCAATAACCCAGCGTTTTCTAGACCGGCGTCCACTGGCATTGGTTGGGGCGGTGGTGCAGGGGGCTGAAGCAAGCCCTCCACGTTATCAACTCCTAGCGCCGCATACATACGCCTATAAGCCTCATACATTCCCTGCGGCCCATGGATCTGAGGATTTGATTGCACAAGCTGTAAAAGCTCCTGAGCCATAGTGATCCGCTGGCTCTGGCTGAAGATATTGGGATCGCTTACGGGTATGACGTCGATTCTGCCATCGAAGTCCTGCACCTTGATCTCAGATGGCCCAGATCCGGTCTGATACGGATAGTTCGGAGGCAAAAACTCTGCAAAAACGCGAGCTAATAATTGAAACTCTATTTTTTGACTGTAATGAAGCCGCTTGTGGATAGCAGACATGACCTTGGTGCCGCGCTCTAGCAAAGCGACAGTTGTGCCCACCGGCATGGCCTGATTCATGTCTCCCACGTTCATGTCGGCAATAGAGGCGAATCGTTTGCCAGAATCCACCAACAGGCCGAGCAAGCTCATCAGTACATTGCTGGGCTCTTTAATAGGCAGAGGTATCAAGTTCTCTCGGAGATTGCCGCCAGTCGTGTCAATATCACGGAACTCGCCCGGCTGAAGCGGCTCATCCTCGTCCCTAATGCGCATACCGCGAGCCTTGAAGCCCGCAGGTAGGTTTGCCAAGGTTCCAGCGTCAATTAATTGACGCAAAATCGAGGTGCTTGCTTTTGCAAGACCGCCAATCATGTGGCTCAGGCCAAGGCCGTAAAAACCAAGGCCCGGCAAGAATTTATACTGCACAAAATAGTTTATTTTGATTTTGAGAACGTCCGTTTCTAAATAATTACGCCTGATAGAAAGAACTTTTTGGCTCACATCGTCTATTGTCACGATGTAAGGCAGTTTCAGTCCGGTGGGCTGGCCATCCGCGCCGACATCCTCAAAACCGGGCAAATCGAGGACCGTGTGGACCTCGTAAACGGTATGGTCGCGAGTATTTTTACTGCTCGGCTCCATACCCTCGATAGAATCAATCTCTTCTTCGATCTCTGATCGTGAGAAGGCGTACCCACCATCAGAGATGTTGATGTCCGCATAGAATCCGTTGAGTTGTTGCTTGCGAATTTCGTTTTTGGACATCTGGAGCACATGAGTTACGCGCTCTGCGGTGAAAAGGTCGGATGCTTCGTAAGGCACAATAAGATCTTGCGGCTCGATGAATTTTGACATGGCACGATTGACTGCCGTGTCAAAGTATACTTTTTTGAACGCAGACCCCGCGAGCGGCAGATAAAACAACAGCATATCCAGCTCTGGATCAAACTCCTGCATCACATTCAGGATGTAGAAGTTCATAAACTCCTCGACACGAGAAGCCTGCGCGTCTGATTCGGGAGTTCGAGCACCCACCACTTCCGTCTTGACTGGACCCTTTGCGGGGAGCATCTCCTTATATGCCTGCGCTTGGAACTGAGTCACGGCTTCGGCAAGGATTGGATGAATGACGCCAGTGGATCCTTGGAAGGGAGAAGATCGGGCCTCATCAAATTTCATGCCTAAGTATTTCAGGCCGTCAACGTAAGTCTTTTCCCAGTCAGCACGGCTTTCTTTGTCAGAGTCAATGCCAGCCAAAATCTCTTTTGAAATTACCATCAAGTCAACGTCATCAATTTCGTCAACCAGATTTGCATTGAATGCCGTTTGAGGCATCTCCATCTGAGGGGCATCGATTTCGTCATCGACCAATATCGCATCATCGGCGACCAGTATTTCTGCCGCCGCACGGATTTGATCTTGGCGAGTCGGCTCTGGAGTTACCTCCATTGCGTTGCCCATGGGCATCACGTTTGGGTCTGAATCGGTGCCAAGTTCTCTTTTTTCGATAGCCATCAGTAATAAACCTTTCTATCACGCCTCATCGGGTGCATTTCCACTTGATAATCGTCTCCAAGTGACAGAAAACCGCCCTGTCTGAACCTCATCAGCGCCATCGTAGCCGAGTCACAATAGTCATCATGGTCTCCATACGGGAAAGAAGCCATTTCTTCGATGACTTCCTCTGCAAAAGCCTCTTCTGGAGCCCAAACCATGCCCGACTCAAAAATAGGAGCGACAGAGTTCATTCTCGCAATCTTATCCTGCCCTCGACTGGGTGTATAGGCGGTTACAGGAATACCAATCCGCCGCAACTCTTGGGTTAATGGCGTTCCAGTAGCCTTTGCCTCAATTAGAACGCAGTCAGGCTCCCAATACTTATATTCCTCCCACGCGAGCTTTTTGAGTTCTGGGAAATCAGCCCTCACACGCTTTGCGTCGAGCAAAATAATCGCATCGGGCTCCCCGTCTCGTGGCTTAAAGACCGCCCACGTCGTAATAGCGCTGTAGTCCGCTGTTTCTTTCTTCGAAAAGGCGGTGTCATAGCTTTGAATGACGTATTCGTACTCAGGGACATAATCAGGCTCCCACTTGTTCCACCATTCTCTCTTTACAATTGACCCCTCTTCCGCTGTCGGGTCTTGCATCCACTGCGCATTCCATTTTGACAGTGGCAAAGACGCTTTTACGGACAAAAGCTCCTCTTTTTTCCAAAATTCTGGCCAAAGCGGCGTGTCAGAGTCGGGCATAATTGCTGGAAACTCCACAATTTCCCACTGATCTGCATAATCATCGCCCTGCTTTTTCAAGACGCGGCCCACGAGGTCCTTGGTGCTCCAGCGAGTCATTACGATCACGATAATACCGCCCGGCTGAAGGCGCTGACGGGGGCCAGAGGTGTACCACTCGTAGACCGAATCCATGGCCGTCGGGCTCAAAGCGTCTTGCTCCGATACTGGATCGTCAATGATAAGTAGATCAGCGCCGCGGCCCGTAATTGCGCCGCCGACACCTGCGTAAAACGATTCACCACCCTTGCTGGTTGTCCATCGACCCGCTGATTTGTTGTCGGCCTGTAGCTTCAGATCGGGGAAAACAGTCTGATATTCATCGGAGTCGATGATATTCCGTACTCTACGGCCAAATCTGACTGCTAATTCAGCAGTGTGGGTGGTCTGAATGATTTTGAGGTCGCCTCTGAGCCCCATCATCCATGCTGGGAAGAAGGTGGAGGCAAATTCAGACTTGGTGTGACGAGGGGGTAAGCAGACAATAAGCCGCTTGAGCTTGCCTTGGGCAATCCGATTGAATTTTTCACCAATGATGCGGTGATGGCGCCCTTCGACAAACTCGGGCCACTGGCTTTTTACAAAGCGGATAAAATCTTTTTGACAGTCTTCCTGTTGCTCGATTGTCTCGTAGCGCTGAAGCAGGGCCAGAGCCTCTTGCTTCTCTTGGTCAGAAAGAATATCAAAGTCTTTAAGCGCTAAATTAGACATCCTTCCAGTCGAGCCCCTGCCAAAGCAGACCCTCGGCCTTGCGGCGCCTCTTTAATCCCTCCAAGACCTTGCCGTCCGATCTGTTCCAACGCGCCATTTCACTGGGAACTTCGTCGTAGTATCCCTGATTGAGTTTTCTGAGCAATGTGCTTTCACCAAGATTCGTTGGGCCCAGATTGAAGGTCCAAGAAACGAGCGCATCGAATTGATCTTGATTCAAACTCACTTCGACCAGACGATCTACATAACCTTCGAAGTGCTTTAAATCTTCAAGAAGAAGATATTCCGCCTTATCATCGGTAATTTCGTCGCCCTCTCTGACACCCCTTGTGTGGCCATATCCAATTGTCCACACATTTGCACTACATTGGTATGCTTTTGTCTCACATCCTTCGAAATGTTTGATGAGGTCTATTCCCTCTGGGGATGTTCTCATTCTTTTTTCCCGAGAAACAATCCAAAGGCGCCCGTGAGTGCGCCTGTCATTACGGACACCAAAGCCGCTTGTTCTGGATTCGGATCAGGCAGGGACATGAACCAGTCAACAGTCCTGTACGTCATCGCGATCATGGCGAACATCAAAATGCGTGGGATAATGCGCCATGCGTTCAGTTGCTCTGGTGTCACTTCTCTCTCGCTACCTGCTTCGTCTTTTCGAAGGTCCGAAGTCCACCCAGACCGAGCATACCGAGAAGCACGGTGAGCAGGCTTTCCATCTCAAACACGGGGAGCGGAGGAGCGTCTACGCCAGCGAATGTGATGACGAAAACAGCAATAGGCTGACCCACGAAATGCCAAGCCAAGGCCACGCCGCAGGTCCAGCCGACAAACGGCCTCCACCCGGCAACGAACATTGACTTATGCGCCGCTTCTGCCTTGTTAATTTCAATCTGACCTTTCGCCAGTTCTTGCGCATGGCGCTCTGACATCGTGGCGATTTCATGGGCCAGTTTTTGTTTGGTGTCTGCATCTGGAATGAACTTATCCAGTAAGCCGGTGACGGGCCCAATAAGTGCTTGAAGCATCAGTCATCCTCCTTGACGTAGCGCCCTTTCTTATCGCGCTTACGATCTTTGCGAAACCACCCCTGCACCGTATCGGTTTCCCATATCCTTATGGCTGTCCACAAAATCGTGAGCAAAGCGGCGACGGCAGGAAGCAGTCCAGCAAGCGCCCCCACTGTCGTTGCCACAGAAACTGTATCTACAATTTGCTTAGAAGGCTCATCCAGCATTTTACGCTCTCCCCGTAATCGCCTGTACAATTATCCAGATTATGTAACCTGCCACGCCTGCAAGAATAGCAATCCACGCAGATTTTACCAGCGTATCTTTAGCTTCCTGTTGAGCGTAAACCTCGCGTTTACGTTGCTCTTGGACCTCTTTCATGCAATTACGATATTCTTCGACGCCCTCATTGCCATACGCATAGCGAAGAAGTTGCAGAAGCTCCTTGCGCTGATTGTCTATGCGCTTGCGGTGCGCAAAAAGCTCAGCCGCCTCTGCTTCGACTGACGAAGAAAAAACAATTTGCTTTAGTGGGTTAGTTCGTTTTTTATGTCTTTGGCTTGCGTAAAGAACATCGCTCGCATGGCCTTGCCAGCGAGCAACAACTTGGAAAGTGTCTTCGATACTTTTACCGGCCTCAATAAAGGCTCTGACCCCCGCATACGCCTTGGTGGCCGCCGCCACCGCTGTCAAAGGGTCAACCATCGGGAACCTCGTAGATCACATACGGATCACAATACGACGTAAAGTAAGGCAGATACCAAGTGTATGTCTGCTCTGACTCGCTGTTTAGCTCCCTGTATTTACAAATTCTGTAATGCTCTAGCCGTGTTCTACTGCCTATCGCCCATGTGTAGGTGTAGGTGTCGAGCACCAGATACAGGACGATAACCTCCACATATTACGCACTAGGATCGACCCAATCTGGGTTTGCCGCCCATTTTGGATCAGCACTAGGATCGTAGGTGTAGCGGTTCCCCGACCAATTCTCTGGGGCGTCTGTCACGCTCTCAGTCAACGTAGCGTTGCTGGAGTTCAGATCGGCGATGTAGAAGTCCGGTGAGGACGGGTCGCCAATCGTAATCTTGTCAGATGCCATAGCTACCGCCTTGCCATCTTCAAGCAGGTACTTGGATAGCTTGGTTGCGTTTTCGGTAATGGTTTTCATGTTTTAGCCCTTTACAAGTATTTCGGTTGCTGAAACTGCTGTGCCTGCTGTAACAGATGGCGAGGCCGCTGTAGTGCCTATTGTGCCATCTCCCTGCACAAAATACGTTTGCCCTGCGGTCAAGCTGGTCTGTTTGTCGTTGACTGAGCCACCTAGCTGAATCGTCGCTAGACCATTATCGGTACAGTCATTTTCCGCAAAGCCAATAAAGTTTTCTGAGGTTAGGTTTGTTGATGACGCTTTGAAAACAACAGCCGTTCCGTAATCACCGTTGCCGCCGTCCCTGTAAGCTATAACAGTTCTATTTGCGTTGGAGTCATAGGCGGCGGATAAATAATCGGCGCTCGCATTTTCAAATACAACGGCTGAACCAAAGCTAATTGAAGTGCCGCTTACTGTTCCAGAAATAGCAGTTCCGTAAGCGCCAGAAGCGTTGTTTTTATAAACTATAACAACTTGCTGAGCGCCAGAATCATAAACCGCAAAAGGTTCTGCGGTATTCGCGGCGGCAAATACAACGGCTGAACCAAACGAAATACTTGTCCCACTCACCGTTCCTACAACAGCCGTGCCGTAATCACTGTTATCGTCATCTTCATAAGCGACTACCACTTTCTGAGCATTGGAATCATAAACGGCCCGCACGGAAAGAGCGGTTGCGCTTTCAAATACTGCCGCGCTACCAAAACTAATCGACGTGCCACTCACCGTCCCTACAATAGCCGTGCCGTAACTAGAGTTTCCCTCATCTTGATACGCTATAACGACTTTCTGGGCGTTAGAGTCATAAACAATTGAGTTATATTCTACTGCCGCACTCTCAAATACAGCCGCACTTCCAAAGCTAATCGACGTGCCGCTAACTGTTCCAACGATAGCAGTACCGTAGTTAGAATTTCCATTATCGGCGTAGGCAATCACCACCTTTCCAGCGTTAGCGTCGTAAGCAATTGATGGGCTGGGGGAGTTTGCGCTTTCATATACAGCGGCACTTCCAAAACTAATAGACGTACCACTGACCGTCCCAACAATAGCAGTGCCATAATTGGAGTTGCCTCCATCGCCATAGGCTATGACTACCTTGTTATTAGACGAGTCAAACGTAGACGCTATCGGGCTGGTCGATGCACTCTCAAAAACGACAGCAGTGCCATAACTGATTGAGTTATCACTTGGGTCTACTGTGGCGACAATCGCCGTTCCGTAATAAGAATTGCCTGCATCGTTATAAGATATGACCACTTTTTGAGCGTTAGAGTCGTAAGCGACTGATGTGTCAACAAGACTCGCGCTTTCAAATACTACCGCCGTGCCTGACGCCGCCGCAGATGTGGACGCCTGCGCTACATCCCCATCGGCCTCAATGATGCACGGCTTCCCAGCAGTAATAGCACCCTCTGCCGTCAACTCGACCGTGCTGGCTGGCACATTTAGCTGTCTGCCTATGTAGCTCATATCAACCCTTCACTATCAGCTTGCTGGATGTAACAGCCGTGCCTGCTGTGACGCTGGGGTCATCTGCTGTGAGGCCCAGTGTGCCGTCACCCTGCACAAAGTATGTCTGACCGGGGGTTAAGCTAGACTGTGTGGTGCTAACGCCGCCCTTGATAAGCACTGTGGCTGTCTCTGTGTCAGCCGCCGCGTACTCTGCGATGCCTATGTAATTTTCTGAGGTCAGGTTTGTGGAGGACGTTTGAATTACAACTGATGTAAGATAATTGCTCCTACCGTTATCGGCGAAATTATTTATAACTCTGTCTGAGGTGGTGCTGTAAACCGCTCCAATCCTGTAGCTGTCACCAGACTCAAAGTTGAGCCTGTCGCCAAAAGAAATACTTGTCCCACTCACCGTGCCAGCCTTGAAGCAACCACCAGTGCCGCTGATGTTGTAACTTACACAAGCAAGTGAGTTGTCTGGATCGAAAACAGAGGGTTGTTTATTGTTACCCAACGAAATATCACTAGACTCAAAAACTACCTCTGAGCCAAAGGAGATACTTGTCCCAGAGACTGTGCCCACAATCGCTGTCCCATAACTGTTATTTGCCGAGTCTCGATAAAAAATCACCACCTTGTTGTTTGTTGTATCAAAGACGCAACTTATTTCTGCCGTGCCAGCAGATGCAAATGTTACAGGCGTACCAAAACTGATACTGGTTCCCGACACCGTGCCCACAACCGCAATGCCGTGGCTGGCACTGTTGTCCTGATAAGCAATGACAACCTTGTTGTTTGAGTTGTCAAAACACATTCCTATGTTGTCTGTGGTGCCCGTACTATTGAATGCTGTGCCACTGCCAAAACTGATATTCGTCCCAGACACCGTGCCAACAAAACCGTGCCCGTTCCCGCTGTCACTATTGTTGCGGGATGCAATTACAACTTTGTTCGCATCGGTGTCGTAAGTGATTTGCTTGTCGCTTCCTGCGGCGGAAAGAAAAACAGTAGCTGTCCCAAAGCTGATCGTAGACCCACTTACCGTCCCAACACGACAAGTCCCATAGTTGGAGTTACTACGATCTCTATACGCCAGAATTACTTTGTTGTTATCAGGGTCGAAGGTGGCGCACACATCCTCAACTAAAGGATCGTCTCCCGCCGTTTGTGCCGATCCGAAAGTAATCGCTTCCCCCGAAACAGTGCCGACGTAGGCCACAAACCGGCCAGAACTATCTCCACCAAACACAACAACTCTGTCATTTGAAGAGTCATAAGCGGCGGCTGGCCCATAGTTCACTACATAGCTAGCCTCAAAAGCACTGCCCGAAGCAGGACCGCCACCTGTCGCACTAATTTGTGTTACATCACCGTCAGACTTCACAATAAGAGGCTTGCCTGCGGTAATTGATCCGCTGGCTGTAGCCTTAAATCTTCTTGGTAGCGTGTCGCCGATAACTTTCATTCTTTCACCACCAGTTCAGTAGCGGAGATCGCTGTGCCAGCTAGAACAGACGGCGATCCTGCTGTAGTGCTGAGTGTGCCGTTATTCTGCACAAAGTATTGCTGGCCTGCTGTCAGGCTGGTCTGGTTACGGTCTATGCAACCGACTATGCCAATGGTTGAGTCCTCGTTGTCAGCGTAGGTATCGGCGGCGATGCCTATGTAATTTTCTGAGGTAAGGTTCGTAGACGTGCTGGCATTTTGAAAAATAACGCCTGTGCCGTAGTCTGAGTTACCCGAGTCTGCATATTGGATGGCAATCACATTTTCATTGCTATCAAAGCAACAGCTTAAATAGGCCACATTTGCGCTTTCAAAAACTGTCTCTGTGCCTACCGAAAATCCTGTGCCACTAATCGTGACAGGAACCGCAGTGCCGTAGTTTGAATTGCTTTCATCGTCATAAATAACGACTACTTTGTTTGCGTTGCTGTCAAATGTGCAAGACGGATCACGAGACTCACCACTATTGATGTCTGCCGCAGAGCCGAAGGAAATGCTTGTGCCAGAAACTGTGCCAACAATTCCACGATGATCGTTACCTTGTTGATAACTGATAAAAACTTTGCCCACATTACTGTCGAAGGTGATCGCAAGGTATTCTTTTATCGCGCTGGTTTCAAAAGTAGTTTCTGAGCCAAATGAGATAGCCGTGTCACTCACGGTGCCAACGACAGCTTTCCCTCTTGATGCATTGTCTTGGTCTTGATAAGCGATTACGACTTTGTTGTTAGTAGAATCAAAGGTTGCCACGTTGAATTCTGATCGACCCGACTCATAGACAACGGGCGTTCCAAAACTGATAGAAGTGGAGCTGACTGTGCCAACCGCCGCAGTGCCAGCATTAGAATTTCCACTATCTTTGTAGCATACGACCACTCGATTATTTGATGTATCAAAAGTAATGCCCACCTGTGATACGTTGGCACTTTCAAAAACAGTGGCTGACCCGAAAGAAATACTGGTCGAAGACACGGTGCCAACAATTGCGGTTCCGTAATATGAATTACCACCGTCTCTATAGGCAATGACCACTTTATTATTGTTTGTATCGAAAGTGGCTGAAACATCTCCACCCGTCTGTGCGCTTTCAAAAACAACGGGCGTACCAAAAGATATTGTGGTTCCACTTACAGTCGCCACGACAGCGGTGCCGTAACCAGAATTACCGTAGTCGCTATAACAAAAAACAACTTTGTTGTTACTGCTGTCAAACACGCTGGCGTGTTCATTGGAGTATGCGGCGGCACTCACAAAGACTACAGGGGAGCCAACACCTTGGCTTACGCTACTTTGAGCAACTTGCGCTACATCACCATCAGCCTCAACAATGACAGGCTTTCCAGCCGTAATCGCGCCTTCAGCCGTAGCGGTGTAATAGGCATCAATGATGTTGGGGTCTTTGCCCAAGAACTTCATGGCTCAGACCTAGCTAATTTCTTCGTAGCTAACAAAAACCTTCAGATCGTTCGCGGCACTAGCCGTTGCGCCAATGCTTTTGTCCTCTTCCAGATAGAAAGCAGTGTTCTTATCGAAGGCGACAAGTGTCGAGTCTTGCGGAACTGATACGGTTTTGAGCAGTTCCGTAGCCGTCCCACCAATGTCATCTTGTGAGTAATAAGAAAGCGTAATATCTGCCGCGACGGAGCCATCGACGTTAGCGACTAAAATTGAATTGACCTTGAAAACCTTGCCAGAGCTTGCGGCGTTAGAAACCACGGCGGTAGCGTTGGTGTCGGTCAAGTTCACTACCGCAGACTTGCCTGTAATAGTGGCGACATTAACAATGTTTGGTGCGGCCATGAGTTATCTCCTATCCGAAAACGATGGCCATTGCTATGGCCTTGCCCGTAGTTGCAAAACTGCTACTGAAGCTGAGTTTACCGCCAGTGGTTGATACCAGCGCCTCGCCATTTGTGCTGGCGACGGCATCAGGCAGTTCGAGTGAGTACGTTGCAGAAGCGCTATGCGGCGGTCCCTTTAACGTGACTCCGTGAGAGTTACTTTCACAATTGAAGCGAATCGTGCCCGCGTTTGTGTTGCCATACAGCTCGGTAAAGCCAGTGCCATTTGGGAACAACTGGATATTTCCGTTGGTGTTCGTGCTTTTTACGGCATTTGCGTCGATCTGAATGTTGTCGACGTCCAGCTCGTTGGCAGTGACTTGCCCCGCGGCCCCATAGATGACAGCCTTGGAATTGACCACAGTGTCTGCGGTGGATCCGTCCACAAGATTAAGTTCTGCGGCAGTCGAGGTGACTGAGGTGCCACCAATCGCAAGCGTTGCGGTATTGATTTTGGTAGTAGAAAGCGCGGTGTTCGCATCGACCACTGCGGCACCAGAGCCTGCGCCGTCGAGGTAAACAATTGCGGACTCACCGTTGGCAATCGTGACGTTGCCGCCAGAGCCTTGACTGATCGCAATCGACTGAGATCCAGTGGTTGCGTTTTCGATATACATCACGCGAGATACGGTGTTTGGCGCAATCGTCAGCGTGCGCGTAGCGGTTAAGCTACCAGCGCTGGTGACTTTAAAATAAAAAGCCCTTGCTGGATCCGTGGCGCCGTCCGCAACAGTGGTGGTGACATCAGCGTCCGAGGCGAACGCGGCCTGCGTGTTAAAACCCAGCGCTTCACCAAGAAGCTCCAGATTTGTATTTGTGGTGGTTCCCCACGTTCCCGAGCCCTCGCCAGTGGCAAGCTCAGTAAGGCGGAGATTGTTGACATAAGTTGCCATGGTAAGCCCTCTTATCTCTCAATCGGAGTGTAATTCGGAGTCTGGTCAGTATCAATCGGGAACCACAAAAACATATTACCCGCGACGGCAAGAAATTGAACGCCAGTCGGATTTACATTTGTGCCTATGTTTGGAGCGGGGGCAGAAACCGCAGAAGTAATCTGAACCCCCGCGGGCTCGCCTACATTGCTGACTGAGGTTGTGAGGGTGCCAAGTGCAGAAGTAATCGCTACCCCAGTCGGCTCGACAGGGCCAGCTTCGTTCCACGCGCCCGAACCCCAGCTCTGTCTGCCCCAACCTGTTAAGCTCGACATAAAAAAGCCGCGTCCCGAAAATCGCTAACTTATCATACAAACTTCTGTAGAGATTGGACAGTATACCTTTCGGGCTTATCGATGATCTTGCGGATCTGGGCGTGACTGAACACGCGCTCATTCTGGAGCGAATTTATCTCTCGGGCTATTTTGCTGTAGCCCATTTTACGCTGGCGCATTTTCAGGATCACCTCGATCCACTTCTGCTCCTCGGGCACCGGCTCAAGCCATTGTCTTATCTTGCCTTCGTGTTCGACAGGTTTAAGTCTGAAACCATAGGGCACAATTGGCCCGCCTGACCAGAAGCCCTGTCGCATCAACTCGACCTTTCGGTGCTCGCACTTGTCTCGCTTGACCGCGGCGTTAAGCTGATGGACTGCCTGCAATGCCATCGTAAAAATGCTGTGTATGCGACTGTCCATATCGACATGATGCTCCATGCCCTCGACATATCGGTGAGGTGATCGGTGGGCAATAGGCATATCGCCAAACTGCTCACAAAAGTACAAATGTACACCCGTCTCTTGAAAGTGCGGAATCAGCTCAAGCAGTTCTGGCACCGACATACTCAGCCGGTCGAATCGCGTAGCAATTACAACGTCGTGCTCTTCCATCACGTCTGTCAAAGTGCGAGCGCCTTCACGGTCCAGTATCTTGGTCGATCCAATGCACTCGGTGTCGATGAAAAACTCATCCACCGACTTTTCGTACTTGGATTGAGAAAAGGCGGTGATTAACCGCCTTTGTCGCTCGACCGAAAGGTCTTTAGATTTTGCGTCTGCCAAACTCGCTCGAATGTAGCCATACACACGATTGTGCTGTTGGCCGACTGGCCTCACGATCATTTTGTGCCGCCGCGAAAACCGTAGTTTTTCATCTCTTCGTGAAGTCGCTTCCAGTTAATGTCGAGCGGTCGCCAGTCCTCTGCCCGATCTGCAAACATCGTGTGGCCATCCTTGACCAAGCAGACCGAGCGGTAGGCTTTCGGCACACCTTCATACACGATGTCTATGTCGTGCAGTTTGCAGGTGCGCCGCACGCGGTTGTAGAAAACTTTCTTCTCAGCCGCGTTCATGCGAAGGGGTTGCCGCCACTGGCATTCGGCAGTGCAAGAAAGTCTTCGTGCAACATATCGATAAAAAGACTGTCGCCTGCCTCGTTGTAAATAAATCGGACTCTCATCTCTGCGCCATCGTTATGATCCATGGCAAAGACAACGGGGAACAAGGTCTTTAGATCAACGTCCTCAAAGAACTTGTCTTCGATTGCTCGATTGAATCCCAACTTGACGGCTTTGTCATTGGCATTCTTGAGCAGGTTGTAATCAAAATAAGTGGTCATTACTTTCTCCCTGATAAAAGCGCGTGTCGCGCAACATACTTTTCAAGTCGCTCAGCGTCTGCTGGGCCAACTACCTTGAGTCGAGTTACATCCATGTTGTCAGCCAAGTCCGCCAGCTTAATGGCTACTGCTTCGGGATCACAAAGAATCCCTGCGTAGTAATCATCGTCGCTCTCACCCTTGACCCTAGTGAGCAACAGAACCAACTCCGCGACCCTGAGACCGAACTTCTCCTCAATGTCGCCGACAGTAAATTCAGTGTCCTCAACAACGTCGTGCAAAACTGCCGCAATCTTGACGTGATCGTCACCAGCAACTGCGGCCATGACTCGGAGCGGGTGCGTAATGTAAGGCGCCCCGCCCTTGTCAACCTGACCAGCGTGAGCACAAAGCGCGAACTCGATTGCGCCTTCTATGCCCTCCATAACTACTTTCCTCCCTGTTGAACTTGCATCTGAATAATAGCAAACTGCGTGTCGATGTGCAAACAATTACTCGTCGTAAAAGCAGAAGTCGAAAGAGTAATACGGCTCTGCGTATCCCCAAGGACCGTTGACGAATCGCTTGACTGCCCACTCAAAAGGACCAGACTCCCAGCCGATTCGCAGATAACCATCCTCTTCTCTTTTGTAGACTTCGTAATCTGGGTTCATGCCGTGCAACTTGCAATCCTTGACCAGCGCTTTGTAAGCGGCATTCGCCGCCGCCTTTGCAGTCTTGAACTTCGCAAAGTTTACCTTGTCGAAATTGGGCATGAAGTCATGCGCGTCTTCACCCCCATACATCAGTGCGTCGATATTCATATCAGCTCCATTTACTTTTCGAAAAACACAGACTTCCAAAAGATACCAATCGGAGATCCGTTGGCAGTTCTTTCGTCGGGCTTTTTGATTTTGAGCAGTGGGATCCAGTCGCTATCTCCGCCCTCCCAATTGATCAGTACCTCGCGATGAGCAAGGTCATCAGAAATTCTTGATCCCGCAATCACACCTTCAGCTATCGGGATCATCGCGCCGTAGTCGCCGATCACCTCTTTGCCGATTAACTTGTTCATGCCGCTTCTCCTTTCGCGAGCTTGGCCTTCCAGACCAGACAGAACTCTTTGACAGTGAGGTCAGACTTCGCGACCTCTTCGTCCCAAAACCAATCGAACCATTCGATGCCGTAATCGCTACCATCAACCAGTCCGATCCCGTCGAGAATGAAAGCGCAGTACGCTTCATCTCTCGCGGCGGAACGGACCAGTCTGTCAATGTTCAGAACTGGCCCGTCCTTCTTTGCCGCTTTGATCATCTTGCCTCCCTGTCAATGTCGAGACCCCCTCGACTTCAAGTACAGTCTCTCATATCCCCGTGTCGTTGTCTACAACTTTACACAAAAGAACTTGTGAAATATTCACATTCATACACCATACATTTATTTGTGTAGGGGGTTGCACATCGACACGGAAAGGAGTAAGATGGGTTTGTTGGTTGGGATTGGAGAGATACATGATTGACGAAGCAGACAT
>Ga0208666_1000148_pt1 | contig 32956 bp, 47 predicted proteins | sample 5B_taG_FD_184078 | JGI IMG/M metagenome (GOLD analysis project Ga0208666, IMG submission 184078) | Marine viral communities from the Subarctic Pacific Ocean - 5B_ETSP_OMZ_AT15132_CsCl metaG (SPAdes) (version 2) | ecosystem: Environmental > Aquatic > Marine > Oceanic | place: Pacific Ocean...
ATGTTCAAAGTTAATCATTGTGCAACGACCAACGACATGAGAGGGAAGCTTATTAGACCCCGCTCTATCCGTTGCTCTATTACCAGCACAAATAACTTTCCACCCTTTAGGTAAGACATAATCGCCAATCTTACCCTCGTAAAGCAATTGACCACAGATAGCTTGAATCGAGTTGTGTGCTTGGGCATATTCATCAAAGAATAAAACACCCTCGCCACCAATAGGGAGATTCCCAAGGAACGCTCTCTTTTGTTGATTCTCATCATCTATGTAAGGCAGACCGCCAAGGTCTACAGACTCGTAAAGTGATAGCCTAAAATCAATAAATCCAAACTGTTTTGCAGTAGGATTAATCTCATCGACTACGACCTCTCGACCCTCGCTTACGCTATCCACATAAGACCTTACAATTGCACTTTTTCCAATACCAGTTCCGCCTAAGAGGAACGGAGTATTAGACCCTTTTAATACTGATTTCATCATCAGTAATGCTTGACTTGGTTTCATAATAACCTCCAAAGTTAATTCCAAGTTAGTAAAAGGCTAGCAGAAATGCTAGCCACCAGTTTCTTGCACCCCTAAACAGGATGCTCATCAGCATGTTAATTCATGGACTGTTGGAGGACAGTCTGAGCGGTCAAATTTTCGTTAACGCCTCGTAGCCTCTCATTCAGCTAGTCATCAGGTACGCATATCTTGTGAGTTAAAAAGGCAATTCTTGTGACCTTCTCCCCAGTCTACTCTCACTACTAAACCAATAAAGTGAGCCAAGGGTCTTTGTTTATGTCTGTTCTATAAAGTCTCCGTTTCGTTGTTAGTGAGGTAATGATACTAAAAGACACACCATATTACAAATCACTACACATCTTATGAGCAAGCAGAATGAGAGCATTACAAAATCGCACGGACTAGTAGATAATATTTATTGACCAAACTGGAGAAATCTATGAGCGAAAAAGACAAAGAAAAAACCAAGCTAAAACTAATCAGGAATGATGAGGACTTGACCATAAAACAAAGGGCATTTGTGAGGGAGATAGTCAAAGGTAAGTTGGGTAGTCAGATTGATTGCTATATGCATGTATACGATGTAGCTAGAACCAAGACAGGCGGTATACCTAAACACGCTCATGTTGATTGCAGTAAGCTAGTAGCGAACCCTAAGATATCCCTAGCTATTAGGAGGGGATTAGAGCGTAAGGAGGAGTCAACAGTTGCTTCTTCTATACGAACGAGGAGTTATGTTCTTGAACAGCTTATGAGAGAGTCTAAGGAAGCAGACAGCGACAGTACGAGAGTAAGAGCATTGGAACTACTAGGTAAGACTGTATCGCTCTTTAACGACACCATAGAAGTAAAGGAGAGCAGACATAGTGAGGACATCCAAGAGGAGATAGAAGCGAAGATAATGAATATGCTACAGGAAGCGGATAATAGTGAGTAGATAGAGCAGACATACCCCCTTTTATATAGAGATTCAGACCCTAAAAACGACCCCCCACCCCCCTTATATATGCACAGCTACCTGACTATCATATATACATAGTGTTATGCACATTATATTACCTAATTTTACAGTACCCCCCCCTGTTTTATAGCAAAATGCTAGCTTTTTTTACCATATATCCCTTATTTTGTAGGAATTAGTGGTAGGAATCCTATACCCCACCATAATTATTTTGTATTTTTTGCAATTAAGGGTTGATTTTTATGTGAAGGGGGTGCATTATGGTAAAATCTTGTAGTTTCTTATACCTAGTACATACCATATACCCAGTATTAACTTAATAAGTGCCAACCAATAGGTACTTACTAAGGTTTTTTTATTTGGTTTATAGTTATTAGGTATATACTTAATGTGGAGCTTTATGTATGGATAACTTTATAGGATGGTTTTTTGATATCTGTGTTTATGTCTTGCAGGTAATTGGAGATGTAACAGGTATGGGTTATGCCCTAGCGAATATAGTTATATTTGTAATAATTCAACCAGGTTTAATATTACTTTTCTTTATTTTATGGAGAAAAGCAGTTAAGAAGAATGAATAAAAATGTTTTAAGCAAAGTAAAAAACTTATCTGCTGAACAGAAAGAAGAACTTTTTTCTTTATTTAATGAACTTGAAGATGCTAAGTCTAGAGAAAAATGTCATAACGGCTTTATGGACTTTGTTTCGGAGATGTGGTCAGCATTTATTCATGGTAAACACCATGAGATAATGGCTGATGCCTTTGAGAGGGTCGCTAAGGGCGAATTAAAGCGTTTAATCATTAATATGCCACCCAGACATACCAAGAGTGAGTTCGCTTCGTACTTGCTTCCTGCGTGGTTTCTAGGTAAATACCCAAATAAGAAGATAATCCAGACTGCACATACTGCGGAGTTAGCGGTTGGCTTTGGTAGAAAGGTCAGAAACTTAGTAAATAGTGCAGACTATAAGAGAATATTTCCTGATGTCAGTTTGCAATCAGATAGTAAAGCTGCTGGTCGTTGGAATACTAACCAGGGCGGTGATTACTTTGCGATTGGCGTAGGCGGTGCGGTTACTGGTAAAGGTGCTGACCTTCTAATTATTGATGACCCCCACTCAGAACAAGAAGGTGCAAGTGCTGACATAAATGTCTTTAACCGCACCTACGAATGGTACACATCTGGTCCAAGACAGCGTTTACAACCTAATGGTGCAATCGTTGTAGTGATGACAAGATGGCATAATAAAGATTTAACAGGTCAAGTAGTTGACGCAAGTGTAAAGCGTGGCGGTTCTGACCAATGGGAAGTAATAGAACTTCCTGCAATAATGCCTTCTGGAAACCCTTTATGGGCTGAGTTCTGGAAGTTAGAAGAATTACAGGCTTTGAAAGCCGAGCTACCTAATAGTAAATGGATGGCTCAATATCAACAAGACCCTACCTCAGAAGAAGGTGCATTAGTTAAAAGAGACTGGTGGCAGGTATGGGAAGGTAGAGAACCCCCTAATTGTGAATTTGTTATTCAATCATGGGACACAGCATTTATGAAGAATCAGCGTGCTGACTTTTCTGCTTGTACTACTTGGGGAGTATTTTACCAAGAAGACGATGATGGAATGATTGCTCCGAATGTTATCTTACTAGATGCCTATCAGGAGCGTTTAGAGTTCCCTGAGTTAAAGAAAATGGCTATGGAGAAGTATAAGGCTTATTCTCCTGATGCGTTCATTGTAGAGGCTAAGGCTGCTGGTATGCCATTAATCTTTGAATTAAGGGCAATGGGTATTTTAGTCCAAGAATACACTCCTAGTCGTGGTAATGATAAAATATCAAGAGTTAATGCGGTGTCTGATTTGTTTGCTTCAGGTGTTGTTTATGCTCCAGCTACTAGATGGGCAGAAGAAGTTATAGAGCAATTTGCTGGTTTTCCAAATATGGAACATGATGATTTAGTTGATAGCACCACGCAAGCTCTGTTAAGATTCAGACAAGGTGGTTTTATTCCGTTGTACTCAGATGAAGAAGATGAGCCATTGGAACATAACCGAACTGCAAATTATTATTAGGATTTTAAATGGCAATAGAAAGAAGACAAGCTACTCCAGTTGACGGAACAGTAGAACAAGATGCTGAAGAAGAAATAACTGTAGCGATAGAAAACCCTGAGTCAGTTGCTATTGAGACTGATGATGGTGGTATGATTATTGACTTTGACCCTAATTCTAAAGATGTGGGTGAATCAGAGTTTGATTCAAACTTAGCTGAGTTCATGGATGATGACGACCTTAATGAACTAGGCAATGAATTAATTAGTGCTTATAACGGAGATAAAGAATCTCGTTCAGACTGGGAAGAAACCTATACTAAAGGTTTAGACCAGCTAGGATTAAAGATAGAAGAAAGAACTACACCCTGGGCAGGAGCTTGTGGTGTGTTTCATCCAATGCTAAGTGAAGCAGTTATTCGTTTTCAATCACAATCTATTACTGAGATGTTTCCAGCACAAGGACCAGTAAGAACAAAGATTGTAGGTAAAATTACTAGTGCTAAAGAAAAACAATCACAAAGAGTAGAAGATTACTTAAATTATCTTCTTACTCATGAAATGTCAGAGTACAGAACAGAAACAGAAAAGATGTTATTTTCATTACCTCTTGCAGGTTCTGCTTTTCGTAAAGTTTACTTTGACCCAAGTTTAGATAGACCTAGTTCTATTTTTGTACCAGCAGAAGATGTCGTAGTTAATTATGGTGCAAGTGATTTAGAAACTTGTGAGCGTGCCACTCATGTAATGCGTAAGTCTTCTAATTCAGTTAGAAAAATGCAAGTGAATGGTTTTTATAGAGATATAGATATACCTGATGGTTCAGACAATAGTACAGATATCAGTAAGAAATATAATGAAATTACTGGTGAAACAGATACTTATAACTACGATAACACGCATACTATTTTAGAAATGCAGGTAGATTTAGACCTTAAAGGTTATGAAGATACTAATGAATCAGGCGAAGAAACAGGTATAGCAATACCTTATGTTGTAACAATAGATTATCCAAGCGGTAAAATTTTAAGTATTCGTAGAAATTACTTTGAAGACGATGTTAAAAAATTAAGAAGGATGCACTTTGTTCATTATCAATACCTACCAGGATTAGGTTTCTATGGGTTTGGTTTAATACATATGGTTGGCGGATTAGCTAAATCAGCTACATCTATACTAAGGCAATTAGTAGATGCAGGTACTTTAAGCAATCTGCCTGGTGGTTTGAAAGCTAGAGGACTGCGTATTAAGGGAGATGATACTCCTATTATGCCAGGTGAGTTTAGAGATGTTGATGTTCCTGGTGGAGCAATTAGAGACAATATTACATTTTTACCTTACAAAGAACCTTCAGGAACTTTGTATTCTCTATTACAAAACATAGTCGAAGAAGGCAGGCGTTTTGCTAGCATATCTGATATGAAGATATCTGACATGAATAATCAAGCACCTGTAGGTACAACCTTAGCTTTAATGGAAAGAAACCAAAAAGTTATGAGTGCTGTGCAAGCTAGACTTCATGCTTCAATGAAAAAAGAATTTGATATTTTAGTTGGCATTGTAAGAGATTTTACTGACCCAGCTTATCCATACGAAACAGACGAAGAAGAATTTATAAAAGCAGAAGACTTTGATAACAGAGTAGATGTATTACCTGTATCAGACCCTAATGCTGCAACTATGGCTCAAAGAATTATGCAATATCAAGCTGCTATGCAATTAGCAACAACATCGCCTGATATGTATAACTTACCTGAACTACATAGACAAATGCTTGAAGTATTAGGCATTAACGATGTAGATGATATTATTCCAGATGGAAATGATATTAAGCCAGTAGACCCAGTTACTGCGGTACAGAACTTAATTAATGGCAAGCCAGTAAAAGCTTTTGTTCAGCAAGACCATGAAGCACACATATCTGTAGTAGCTTCAGCTCAACAAAATCCTGAGATTATGAGCACAGTTGAAAGAAGTCCTAACGCACAAGGTATTCTTGCAGCAGCATCAGCATATGTAAATGAACACTTAACTATGAAATATAGAAAAGAAGTTGAAGCTGAAATGGGTGTTGAGTTACCACCAGAAGGTGAGCCTCTACCAGCCGATGTTGAAAAACGAATTTCTAGTCTTGTAGCAGAAGCAGCTAAACGAGTGCTTGGTACATCGCAACAAAGAGCAGAACAAGAAAGAATAGAAGAACAACAACAAGACCCACTAATAATAGCTAAAGAAAGAGAAGTAGCTATTAAAGAACAAGAAGCAATGCGTAGAGCAGAAGAAGGTAAAGCTAGATTACAGCTTGATGCTTCTAAAGCAGCTAATAGAGATGCTATTGAAAGAGAAAGAATTAGGGCTCAAACAGAAATAGCTGGTGCTCAAATAGGGCAGAAAACAGCTAGTGATTTGTTAAAAGCAGACCAACTATCAGATAAAGTAGCTAGAGAAGATTTCATAAAAGGTATTGACATAGCAAAAGATATGCTTGAAGATAGTAAACAGAATGGAAAATGATATCACAGAGCTATCACTATCAGAACATCTGAAGTTAAAGTTGCGTGGTATGATGAATGAACATGCCGACCATATGAGTACAGGAGCTTGTAAAGACTTCTCCGAGTATCAAAAAATGGCAGGTATTGTCGAGGGCTTAGCCCTTGCAGAACGAGAACTTCTGGATTATATGCAGAGGAACTTGGAGAAATAGGAACTCGACTCCTGAAGTCGTGCAAAAAATATGAGTGATAAAGGAAAAATAATGCCTGAACCTGAAAGTGTTAAAACGCCTGAATTAAGCAAAGAAGCTAAAAGTCAACTACCTGTACCTAAAGGTTGGAAGATTTTAATAGCTATGCCTAAAGCAGATGAAAAATCTAAAGGTGGAATTATAAAAGCATCTTCTACAATACATGATGAAGAAGTTAGTAATATATGTGGTTATGTATTAAAACTAGGCACGGAATGTTACAAAGACACTAAAAGGTTTCCAACAGGAGCTTGGTGTAAAGAAGGTGATTGGGTAATCTTTAGAGCTTATTCTGGCACTCGCATGAAAATGTATGGACAAGAGTTTCGTTTAATTAACGATGATACTGTGGAAGCAGTAGTCGATGACCCTACAGGAGTAGTTAGAGCATGAGTAAAACAGAAATTATTAACGAAGAACCTAATATTCCAGAAACTGTACCTCAATCAGAGGAAGACAAGTTTTTTGGTAAAACTACAGAGATAAATAACACAATACCTGAAGGCTTAGAAGTTGAAGTTGTTGATGATATTGAAGTAGTAAATGATACTCCAAAAGAAGATAGAGTAGCAAAAAAAGCAGAAGATAATACTCCTGATGTAGATGATGACACAGTTGATGCAGAAATTACAGACTACAGCAAAAGAGCTGGCGACAGGATAAACAAGCTTAAATACGAGTATCACGAAGAACGCAGAGCTAAAGAAGCTGCTTCTAGAGAATCAGAAGAAGCAATAAAAAGATTACAACTGCTAATGTCAGAAAACCAAAAGCTACAAGCTATGGTTGACCAGGGCGGACAAGTTTTAAATAAACAAGCATATAACAATGCTTTATGGGCAAAACAAAATGCTCAAGAAGCTTTTAAGAAAGCATATGAAGAAGGTAATGCCGAAGAAATGACTAAGGCACAAGAGTTACTATCTAAAGCAACTCTAGCAGAACAACAAGCTTCTTCAATGGCTGCACAAGTTCAAAACGAAATTGCTAGCAAAATGCCAGTACAACGACCTGTAGTTCCTCAACAAGAACAACAGTTAGACCCAGACATGCAAGCTTGGTCGCAAAAAAATCCATGGTTTATGGGTAGCGAACCAGTACATAAAGAAATGACATCTTTTGCTATGTATGTTGACCAGTCATTACAAGCTAAGGGAATAGACCCTGCTACAAAATCTAAAGAATATTATCAAGAAGTTGATGTTGCTATGCGACAACAATTTCCAACTTTTTTCGGTGTCCAACCTACTAATGAAACAGAAATGTCTCAAGAAAGTGAAACGCCAAAACGACAACCATCAACAGTTGTTGCATCCGCAACGAGGGATAGCGGAAACAAAAAACCCACGCAAATCCGTCTGACTCAGACACAAGTTAGGCTAGCTCGCCAACTTGGTATTAGTCCTGAGCAGTACGCAAATCAATTATTAAGGGAGGCTTAATATGTCAGAAGAAAATAATACTACTAATCAAGTGGAGGCAGTTTCATCTGATACTCCTGAAAACCAAGAGCGTACTCCTAGAGAGACAGAAAGCCGAGAGGCTACTCAGCACACACAAAGCTGGGAAAATGCAGCTAATTTACCGACACCAGACCCACAAGAAGGCTGGGTATTTAGGTACATCAGAACTGCCCTATTGGGACAATCTGATAACCCTAATGTATCTAGACGATTTCGTGAAGGCTGGCAACCTTGTAGATTGGAAGACCATCCTGAATTACAGATTCATATGATGGACCATGGCTCGGAATGGGCAAAAAAAGGTAATGTTGAAATTGGCGGGCAACTTTTATGTAAAATGCCAGCAGACAAAGCTAAAGCAAGAGATGAACATTTTCAGAATCTTGCTCAATCGCAAATGGACTCTGTTGACAATACTTATATGAAAGAACAGGATAATCGAATGGCGACAAAACAAGTGTTTGAACGCAAATCGAGAACCACTTTTGGTAAAGATTCTTAAGAGTCTTTAATAATTAATTTAAAATAAGGAGACAATTATGTCTACAAGTGCAACTCCTCACGGAGCTAGACCTGTTGGAACAGTTGTTGGAAGCCCTTATCAAGGTAAAGTTACACATTACAAAATTAAAAATGCGTATGGAACATCCATATTCTATGGTGATTTTGTAAAGTGGGGTGACGATAACCCTAATACCACTATCCAAAAAGATACTGGTACTACAGCTTGTACACCTATTGGTGTATTCCTTGGTTGTGCTTACACAGACCCTACAACAGGGCAATTTACTACGAATCAATATTTCCCAGCTTCAACTGCTGCGGATGACATTGTTGCGTATGTTGCGAGTGACCCTTTTATACTAATGCAAATGCAATGCGATGGTGCAGCAGACCAAGATGACCTTGGTAAAAACTGTGCTGTTGTGCAAACTGCAGGAAGTACAGCAATTGGCACAAGCAAAAACTCGGTTGATATATCTACTGTAGCAACCACTAACACACTACCTCTCAAAATCGTTGATTTTGTTGATGGACCAGATAGTGCAGTTGGTGATACTTACACAGATGTATTAGTAATGTTTAATGTTGGACATCAGTTGCTAAACACAACTGGTATAGGTTAAGGAGAATAAATTATGGCAGCTATTTCAAGAGCGAATGAGCTTAAACAACTCCTACCAGGATTAAATGCGTTATTCGGAGAAGAATACGGCACATACGAGAACGAGCATGAAGAAATTTATGTAACTGAAAATTCCGAAAGAAGTTTTGAGGAAGAATTAAAGTTATCAGGTTTCGGAGCTGCTCCAGTAAAAGATGAAGGTTCAGCTATCAATTATGATACTGCACAAGAGTCTTTTGTAGCTCGTTATACACACGAAACTATTGCAATGGGATATTCCATTACAGAAGAAGCAATGGAGGATAACCTCTATGTATCTCTGTCAGGAAGATATACTAAAGCATTAGCTCGTGCTATGGCTTACACTAAGCAAGTTAAAGCGGTTAATCCGCTTAACAATGGGTTTAGTACCGCCTTTACATCAGGTGATGGTGTTGCTTTATTTAGCACAGCTCACCCACTAGTAAATGGTGGAACTAACAGCAACAGACCTTCATCAGGTGCTGACTTAAATGAAACATCTTTAGAAGATGCTATCATTCAAATCGGTAAATATACTGATGAAAGAGGTCTAAAGATTGCTGCTAGACCTAAGAAGTTAATCGTACCATCAGACTTACAGTTTGTTGCTACTAGACTTCTGCAAAGTGACTATAGAGTAGGAACTGCTGATAACGATATTAATGCTATTAAAACAAATGGCGTGATACCAGAAGGCTATTCAGTTAATCATTATTTAACTGATACAAATGCTTTCTTCATCACAACTGATGTTCCTGATGGCATGAAGCACTTCGTTAGAAGTCCAATGACTACATCTATGGATGGAGACTTTGATACTGGTAATGTTAGATACAAAGCTAGGGAAAGATACTCGTTTGGAGTTTCAGACCCACTTGGTATCTTCGGCTCACCAGGTAGTTCGTAAGAACATTAAGGGGGAACTTATGTTCCCCCTTTTTTTTATGGTATATTATAAATCTAGGTATTTTATTAATTTGTCTATCAACTGACCTAGCAGACATTTGCCAAGATGATAGATTATTTCTTTTAGGAGAAAATTATGGCTAACACAACTTTTAATGGACCAATTAGGTCCGAAAACGGCTTTCAAGTCGTATCTAAAAATTCAAGTACAGGTGCTGTAACTACCGAGTTCACTTTAAATGGTGATGGTATGCAAGTAACCCCTGTAGCTTTAGCTGATACAACAGCTATCTCTTTAACTGCAACTGCCCATGGCGGTAGAGTTTCTGTAGTTCCAGCACTTTCAGCTAACTGCACATTGACACTACCTTCTCCATCAGCAGGAGTTCATTTTAAATTAATTTATGGTGGTGCTGCAGAAGAAACAGAAAACCTTATTATTGATACAGGTGCAGATGCTAATTTCTTTTTAGGAGGAATTATCCATTTAGATTCTAATGCAGATAATGTTTCTGTATATGCAGATGGTAACTCTAATTCTATACTTACCTTAACTGACTTTGGTTTATTTGAAATAAACATATTAGCTAAAGACTCTACTAATTGGTATATATGGGGCAACCAAGAAGGTGCAGACGCTCCAGCATTTACTGACCAATCTTAATAAGGAGTAAACTATGGCTGACGCAGTAACATCACAAACCATTCACGATGGTGAAAGAAATTGTGTTATGAAGTTTACAAATGTCAGCGATGGCACAGGAGAATCCGCAGTAGCTAAGGTAGATGTATCTGCCTTAGCTTCTAACGCAGCAGGTATAGCTTGCTCAGAAGTTAGAGTAATGCGAATTAGCCATGCTATCGTAGGTATGTCTGTTCAATTGTTTCTAGATGCTACATCTAATGTTCTTCTAATGGAACTTGCTGAAAGTAGTAATGGACATATGGAATTTGAGGACATTGGAGGACTTCCAAATAACGCAGGTAGTGGTAAAACAGGAGATATTCTTCTTACCACTAAAGGACACTCATCAGGAGATACTTATTCTATCGTTTTAGAGATGGTTAAAGTATATTCTGACTAATAGGAATTAATTATGGCTAAAACTAAAGATTATGTAATCTCAGAAACTGGTGAATTTCCAGCACAATATAAAGTTTTAAAATTAGATACTGATGGAATCTACAGACCTATATTTGGTCCAGACCCTGATTTAGAAGATGCAGAACGCAAATGTGCTGAAATGAATGGTGAAAGAGCAAGAAATGCTAAAGGGCAACTTGTTGCTGATGACCCATCTACTCCAGATATTAATGAAGCTTATGTTGGTGGTAAAAAACCAGCTAAGAAAAAAACAACTAAACCAGCAGCTAAAAAAAAGGGAAGACCTAAAAAAGCTGCATCAAAATAGGAATTTATTATGGCAGGAAGTAAAAAATCTAAATATATGAAAGGTGGCGGTAAGTCTTCTAAATATATGGCAGGCGGTGGCAAATCATCTAAGTACATGTCAGGTGGTGGTAAGTCAGGCGTTGAAGTTGGCAAAGAACAAAATGTTATGCAATACAAAGACTATGTCAAAAAAATGTTTGGTGGCGGTATGACTGAACCAGGCGTTAAAAAGAAAAGGTCTAAAGGTATGGCTAGAGGTGGTAAGAGCTAACTAGTGTTCTAATGACCAAAAGAAAACGAGAGAACCCTATACCTAAAACTACAAAAGGTAAGGGTGCAAATTATCGTAGCACTAAGTCTGGTGCTGGTATGACTAAGAAAGGAGTTGCAGCTTATCGTAAAGCTAATCCAGGTTCTAAGTTAAAAACCGCAGTAACAGGCAAAGTAAAAAAAGGTAGTAAGGCTGCTAAACGCAGAAAGTCTTACTGTGCCAGGTCTTTAGGTCAATTAAAAAGAAGTTCAGCTAAAACTAGAAACGACCCTAATTCAAGAATTAGACAGGCTCGTAGAAGATGGAAGTGTTAAATGGCAATGTCTAGAACAAATATGCAAAAGCAAATTAAAAGTGCACCTGCATCAAAAAAGAAAACATTTGTTACACCTTCTGGTATTAAAGTTACAAAAATAAAAAAGGATAAATAATGGCTACAAGTGGAACACATTCATTCAACTTAGACATAAGCGATATTATGGAAGAAGCTTATGACCTTTGTGGTCTAGAATTGCGTTCAGGTTATAGCTTTAGAGGTGCTAAAAGAGCACTTAATTTAGTATTTTTGGAATGGCAAAACAAAGGATTAAATCTTTGGACTGTAGAACAAGCAAGCGTTTCTGTAACTGAAGGCACTAGTAGCTATACTGTAGAGTCATCTGCTTTAGATATTGTAGATGTTTTTATCAGAACAGATGCTGGAGATGAAACTAAACAGTTTGACCAACGCCTAAATAGAATATCAAGAACAGAATATAATCATCAATCTAATAAATTACTACAAGCTAAACCTACACAGTTTTATGTAGATAAAGATAGTGGAAGTATAAAATTAGTTTTGTGGTCAACTCCTGATAAAGCTTATACATTAGTCTATGACTACATACAAAGAATAGAAGATACAGGCGATGTAGCTAGTAATAATGTAGATGTGCCATCAAGATATTTGCCTTGTTTAACATATGCTTTAGCATATAACTTAGCAGTTAAATCACCTGAAGCTCAACCAAGAGTTCCAATGATTAAACAAAGATACGATGAGTTATGGAAAGATGTAAGTGATGCAGATAGAGAAAGAGCTTCTGTAAAATTTGTTCCTGACTTAGGGACATATGGTTATTAAATGGCATACGCAAGAGCAAGTAAAGCATTAGGTCAATGTGATAGATGTGGATTTTCATATAAGTTAAATAAACTAAAATATGAAATAGAAGATAGTAAGCGTAATGGTATGCGTGTTTGTGAAGATTGTTTTGATGTAGACCATCCACAATTAAAGTTAGGTGAAGTTAATGCTAGTGACCCACAAACTTTATTTAATCCCAGACCAGATGGAGGTGAAACAGAATCTACTACATATTTTTCTTTTAATCCTGTAGGTGGTGGATTAGCACAATTTGGTTCTAGTACAATGGGTCTCAATATTAAAGGTGAAGTAGGAAAAGTTAAAGTGAGTACATCATGAGTTTTACATTTACAACATTAAAATCTGCTATACAAGATTATACGCAAAATACTGAAGCAACTTTTGTTGCTGATTTACCTACATTTATTGTTCAAGCAGAAGACAGAATTATTAAGTCTGTTGAATTACCAAACTTTAGAAAAAATGTTACAGGTGCTTTAACTATTAGTAATCAGTATTTAAAAACACCAACAGATTATTTATATCCATATTCTTTAGCAGTTATAGATTCTAGTGGAAATCATAATTATCTTTTAAACAAAGATGTAAATTACATAAGAGAAGCATACCCATCATCAACAACGACAGGATTGCCTAAAGTATATGGACAGTTTGATGATGAAAGTTTTATTGTAGGACCAACGCCTAGTGCTGCTTTTTCAATAGAATTACATTATTTTTATACACCGCAATCTATTACTGAATCAGCAGATGGAACAACATGGTTAGGTACAAATGCACCAGAAGCATTGCTATATGGAAGTTTATGTGAAGCATATACTTTTATGAAAGGCGAGCCTGATGTTTTAAATACTTATGAAAAAAGATTTCAAGAAGCTTTACAAAGACTTACACTACAATCAGATGGGTATAATCGTAAAGATGCCTATAGAGATGGACAAAGAAAAATAAATGTTTAGTGTAGATGTAGAAAGTACAATAGGAAGTGTAGAAGTAAAAACTACACAAAATGAAGGTTTAAAACCTGAATATTGGACTGAAAGAATAATGGAACGATTGATTTCTGTAAGTGACAATGCAGACCCTATGGTTAAAGCCCAGGCTGAAGCATTTAAAGAAACTATACAAACAGTTGTTTTGTTGTATATGAAACAAGCTATAGCAAGTGATAGAGCTACTGTAGCAGGATTATTAGAAAAACAAGGTCATAAAGAAATGGCTAATATTATTAGGAGACTATAATGGCAATATCACAAGCAATGTGTACTTCATTTAAACAAGAATTACTTGAAGGTAAACACAATTTTTTAGCTTCAGGAGGCAATAGCTTCAAGTTAGCTTTATATACTAGTTCTGCATCTTTAGGTGCTTCTACAACTGCGTATTCAAGTTCAAATGAAGTAAGTGGTACAAACTACACAGCGACTGGTTCTGCATTAACTAATGTAAATCCTACAACTTCAGGAACAACTGCGTTTACTGACTTTGCTGATTTAACATTTAGTAATGCTACTGTTACAGCAAATGGTTGTCTTATCTACAATGATACTAATAGTGATAGAGCAGTTTGTGTTTTAGCATTTGGTGGAGATAAGACTTCTACAGCAGGTGATTTTACAATTCAATTTCCAGCAGCAGATGCGTCAAACGCTATTATAAGAATAGCTTAATAGCCTATGGCTAATGTAACAGGTTGGGGCAGAGGTACTTGGGGACAAGGCGAGTGGTCTAATCCCATACCTGTAGAAGTTACTGGAGTTGCAGGAACTACTGCACTCGGTAGTGAAACAGTTTCTGCCTCTGCAGATGTTTCTGTTACAGGTAATGCAGGAACTTCAGCATTAGGAAGTGAAACTGTTACAGGTATAGCTAATGTATCTGTTACAGGTAATGTTGGTACATTAGCATTAGGCAGCGAAACAGTTACAGCAGATGCAAATACTTCTGTAACTGGATTAGAAGGTACATCAGCATTAGGTAATGCTATTACTATGGGTGCTGCAGTTACTGGAGTATCAGCAGTAGCCTCAACATCAGAACTAGGAGATGAATCTGTATCTTGTGCTGCAAATGTTTCTGTTACAGGAATTGAATTAACTTCTTCTTTAGGCACAGAGTCATTAATTACTAATAATAACCTGGATGTAACAGGTCTTGCTGGTACAACTGCTTTAGGAAGTGTGACATCTACAGCAGATGCAAATATTTTATTAGAAGGAATTGAGTTAGTTATAGGTGAAATACTAACAGTAAATGTTTGGGGACTTATAGATACATCTCAAACACCAAATTATCAAACAATAACACCAAGTCAAACACCAAACTATACGCAAATAACAGTAAGTCAAACACCAAACTATACTGAGATTTCAAGATAAATAATATATAATTTTAACGAGGACTAAATATGGCAAGTACATATGTAAATAACTTAAGACTAAACGAAATGGCTACTGGTGATGCTAGTGGAACATGGGGTACTACTACAAATACAAATTTAGAATTAATTGGAGAAGCTTTAGGTTATGGTACAGAAGCCATAACAACAAACGCAGATACACATACATCAACAGTAGCAGATGGTGCTTCTGATGCAGCAAGAGCTATGTATGTTAAATATACAGGCACATTAGATTCTGCATGTACTATTACTATTGCACCTAACACTATGAAAAGGGTGCAGATTATTGAAAATGCCACTTCAGGTTCTCAAAACATAATTATCTCCCAAGGTTCAGGAGCTAATGTAACTATTCCAACAGGAAGGGTAGCTGTCGTATATTTAGATGGAGCAGGCTCAGGAGCAGCAGTAGTAAATGCTTTTACTGATTTAGACCTAGCAGGAACTCTAAGTATTGCAGGTGCAGTAGCAGCAGCTACAGATATGACTGTAGGAGATGATTTAACTTTATCTTCAGACGCAGCAGTTTTAGGATTTGGAGCAGATACAGATGTAACGCTGACCCATGTTGCAGATACAGGTTTATTATTAAACAGTTCAAGACAATTACAATTCGGTGATTCTGGCACATACATACACCAATCAGCAGACGGAGTATTAGATTTAGTTGCTGATACTGAAATAGAAATAAACGCTACCACTATAGATATTAATGGTAATGCGGATGTATCAGGAACAGTTACTGCTACAGGTACTTCAGTTTTTGCTAGTCTTGACATCTCAGGCGATATAGATGTTGATGGTACTACTAACCTAGATGTTGTAGATATTGATGGTGCTGTTGATATGGCTTCTACTTTAGGAGTTACGGGTGCTACAACACTTGGCTCTAATCTTTCAATTCCAGCAACATCAATATTTTATCTTGATGGTGCAGCTAATACCTATATAACAGAAGTATCAGCAGACAACATTCAGTTTGTTGTTGGAGGAGCTGAAAGATTCCGTATTGCTCCAGGAGCTGCAACAGTAACAGGTACGCTTACAGCTACCACAGCAGACAATACAGATACTCTTACACTTATTTCTACAGACACAGATTCAGCTATTGGTCCAAATATAAATTTATATAGAAATGCTGGTAATGGAGCTGACAATGACAATTTAGCTACAATAGCATTTGCTGGAAATGATGATGGTGGTAGTGCTACAGATTTTTATAGAATTACAGCTCAAATAGAAGATGCAAGTGCTGGTTCAGAAGATGTATTCGTTTATCACAGAACAATGGTAGGTGGAACTGAAAGATTACGATTATCATTAGAAAGTAATGAAACTATTATTAATGAAGAAGGCATAGACCTAGACTTCAGAGTTGAATCTAATGGACAAACTCATGCTTTCTTTTTAGACGGAGGTAATAACGCAGCCGCTTTTGGTACTACGCCACCTTCAGATTCACATACAGGATGGAATCAAATTTTTGTAGGTCAAAAGGGTTCAATATTAAGTGAAAATGCTACAGGTACTCATGGTCTTGATGGTATGCTTATTAGTGATAATCTGTATGTTGATTCAGACACAGGTTCTTTTGCTAATATTGAAACTAATCAATCAAGTCTATATATGCAAGAAGCTGGTTTTCATAAATTTTTCTCACAGGCAAGTGGTAGTGCTGGAGCAGCCGTTACTTTAGCTGAAAAAATGCGTATTAATGCTTCGGGCGATATGGGAGTTGGAGTTAGCAGTCCTTCTACCAGACTACATATTCAAGATGCTGATTATACTACCATGTCAATTCAAGCAGGGACTACAAGTCATGGTGCTATTTTAAATTTAGGTGACAGTGGTGATATTGATTATGGAAGTATAACTCAATTTGCATCTTCTGCTGGTGAAAATGGCAGAATGAGATTTATTGCTGGTACAACAGAAACTATGAATCTCGCAGGTGGGAAGGTCGGAATCGGCACATCATCACCAACATATGAGCTTGATGTAGCAGGTGATATAGGTGTTAATGAATATATTTATCATAATGATGATACCAACACTTATATGAGGTTTACAGCAGATGCTCTTACTTTTAGAGCTGGAGGTGATGACAGGCTTTCCATTACAACTTCAAATGTAACAATTAGTGGCATTGATGGACAAGTAACTAGAACATCTGCTGGTGGTAATGGTGGTGCATTTTTAATTAGAAACCTGTCTTCAGCTTCTGGTTCTTACTGTAGGCTATACATATCTCCAACATCTAACGATGCAACAGATAGAGGCACAATAATTCAAGCTGAAAATACCGATGGCAATAACAACATGGCTATGGTATTTAAAGTTTCAGCAGGTGATTCACCAGCAGAAGTAATGAGAATAGTAGCATCAAAAGATTTAATCATAGGTGGCTCATCTATAGGAGCGGCTGGAGCTTTAACTATACAACCAGATGAAGATGATAATTCTCCAGTAATGACCTTTAATAGAGCTTCTACAACTGCTACCTCAGACCCAATTAGATTTAAAAATGGTGGCTCAACTGTTAGTCAGATTTCTTACAATAATTCCACAGTAACTTATGGCACGGGTTCAGATGCAAGATATAAAAATATTTTAGGTGAAGCAAAAGGTTTAGAAATAGTAAATAAACTAAATCCAGTAAACTTTGAATGGAAAGATGGTGGCGAAATACAAGATGGATTAATAGCACAAGAAGTTGAAGAACTAATACCACATGCAATAAATGTTAATGAAGAAGGTTATTACTCAATGGATTACAGCAAAGTAGTAACACCACTCATAAAAGCAATACAAGAACAACAAGAACAGATTGATGATTTAAAATCTGAAATTAACTTACTTAAAGGAGAATAATATGGCAATATCATATACATGGGATTGTAAAACTTGTGATACATATCCAACAAAAAGCGGTAAATCAAATGTAGTTTACAATGTTCATTGGAGGCTTACTGGTGTTGATGACGCTAATAATGACTCAAACGGAAACCCACAAACAGCTACTGTTTATGGAACACAACAATTAGCTACAGATGACTTATCTAGTTTTACTAACTGGTCAAGTCTTTCTGAGTCTACTGTACAGGGTTGGGTAGAGACAGCTATGGGTGCTGATGAAGTAGCATCTCACAAGTCTGTTGTATCTACACAGATAGGTGAGAAAGTTACACCAAAAAGTGCAACTAAAACTTTAGGATAAATTTATAAACCAGTCACACCTACAAGTGTGCATAAAACCATAGGAGAAGCATGGATAATAACAAAACTGTAAAACAAGAAGAAAATGTAGCTATTTTAGGAGATAAACAAATTAAAGAGTCAGAAATGAGTCTTGAACAAAAATATTTTACTAAACAAATAGCAGATTTGAGAAACAAAAAAGCACAAATAACATTTGAGTTAGACCAAGTTGATGCTGCTTTAAATGTTTTTCAAAATAGTTTTATTCAATCTACAAAAGAAACATCAAAAGAAGTTTTAAAATCTGAAACAAAAACATTAAATACTGAAGGAGGTAAATAATGGATATTATTGTTAATTTAGTAACTTGGGTTACTTTAATTGTTACTGTTGCATCACTAGTAGCAGCAACTACTAAAACACCAAAAGACGATGTGTGGATTGGTAAGATATATAAATTTATTGATATGCTGGCTTTAAATATTGGTCGAGCCAAAGAAAGTGCACCAAAAAAATAATGGCTACTTCTAAAGATGCTCTAAATGCCATAGAGTCTCATGAAAGAGAATGTAAGGCTATATATAAAAGCATAGATAAAAGATTAGAAGATGGCTCAAAAAGATTTGATAAACTAGATAATATGATTTGGGCAGTTTATCCATTTATTGTTGCAGTTGTATTTTTAGCAAGATTTGTGTAATGAGTAGAGCAAAAAAATCAACAGTTAATAAAGCTGGTAATTATACAAAACCTACTATGCGTAAGCGTATATTTAACAGAATTAAAGCTGGTGGCAAAGGCGGCAAGCCTGGTCAATGGTCTGCTCGTAAAGCACAAATGTTAGCTAAAGCTTATAAAAAAGCTGGTGGTGGATATAAATAGTGTCATACCTAATAAGCAATATACCGCATTTTAAATGTTGGGTTAGAAAAGAATTTACAGTTAATCATCAAAGATATCATGGAGAATTTTTACATGCTATAGCAATAGCAGTAAATACTATTCCAGATAGGTCGCTTAGTTTTCAAGTAGTATTTACTGGATGTGAAGCTGAAGATGATGAAGCCAACATACATGGTGGTGCAATGTGGGCTAGGATGCCCATACAAGCTCTTGTAGCAGATATACCTGTAGCAGAGTGGGCATTACCTATGGAAGACCATTTAGCTCAACCTTGGGACTGTGAAGCTAGAAATCATTCTGTAGTAGTTATGGATAGAGTAAGTTCTAGTCCTTGGATATGTAAAATTAATAATAATTTTTATCAAGGCAAATATTTATTTACTGTAGATTATACTGGTAATTCAATTGCTGATTGTCCTGCACAGCACAAACAATCTCATGTTATGTATATTACAGAAGACTGTGAATGGAAAGGCAACCTAGTTGCTTTACCAAATAATAGAGTTAGAGCTACTAGTCCTGCTTTATGGGTTACAGGAGAAGGTCCACCAGACTTTGCACCATCACAACACATACATTCAGCAGAAGGTCATGAAAGTTATCTTGACCCATTAACAACATTTAATAATTTATATAGCGAAGGATTTGAAACAGATGAAACTTAATAGACGACAAAAAGAAACTTTAAAAAAACATAGCAAACATCATACAAAAAAACATATGGATGAAATGGTTAAGTCTATGAAAACAGGAACTAAGTTTGGTGATGCTCATAAAAAGGCTCTAAAAAAAGTAGGTAAATAATGCCTCTTAAAAAATCGCAAAGGAGTTTAAAAAAATGGACTCAACAAAAATGGACTACTCCTAGTGGTAAAAAATCTTCTGAAACAGGTGAAGTATATGCACCTAAAGCACAAATACAAAAATTAAAGTCTACATCTAAAGGACGAAGTAAGCTTGCTAGAGCTAATAAGAAAAAGCGTGAAGCAACAAGAAAAGGTAAACAACATGCAAGACATGGCTTGCACAAAGGAAAAAAAAGATAATGTATGAATACAGTTGCACAGTTGATAGAGTGGTTGATGGTGATACTATTGATGTCGTTTTGGACCTTGGTTTTGACATTATGTTTAAGTCTCGTGTTCGTTTATATGGTATTGATACTCCCGAGTCACGCACTCGTAACAAAGATGAGAAAGTTAGAGGAAAAATGGCTGGGGCTTTCTTAAAGGATGCTGTAGATAATGGCACTCAAGTAGTTATACAAACTAAACTAAAAGATTCTAGAGGCAAATACGGCAGAGTTTTAGGAAATGTTATTGTTGATGGATTAAATATAAATGAAACAATGGTTAAAAATTATTTAGCTGTTGCTTACTTTGGTCAATCTAAAGATGATGTAGAAGCAGAACATTTAATAAACAGACAAAAGTTAATAGAACTAGGAAAATTCACACCCCAGGAGTAAATTATGAGTGAAGAAAGATTTAGCGGAGATATGAGTCGTAATGAGGTTGAAATTGACCTCAATAAATTTATGGCTATGGTTCAAGAAATTGGTGAGCTAAAACAAAAAATTATGGAAATGGAAAATGAAAAACAACCTGATAATCCTTGGCAAAGTTGGATATGGTTTTCTAACATGATTGATGCCTGGAGAATATTTCCAAGAATGTTTTTAACAGTCTACATAGTTCTTCTATATAAATGCACTATATGGTTTATGGCATTACCAGAACCATCATTTGAACAATCAGGTTTAATTTCAATAGTAGTAGGTGCAGGTGCAGCTTGGTTTGGTTTATACGCAGGAACAGCCAAAGATAAAATTAATAGCAAGTAATCTATGGAAGCCTTTGACCTTATAGAAAAGGTTGGATTGCCTATAGCTAGTGGTTTAATTATGGGATATTTTATATTTCTTATAATGAAACAGATGATGACTGGTTTAGTTAATAAAATTAAAACAGTTGAAGGTATTACCAAAATGCTTATAACTAGAGCATCAACAATGAATAACGATATTATTCGTATTGATACAAGCGTATCTAGTGCTTTAAATATAGCTCCTGATTTAGATAGAATAGCCAGGGCAGAAAATTTTGTAGAAGACGGCAAAATAGACGCAAGACGAGATTAATGGATATAGTAGCTCTTATAGAAAAATTTGGATTTGCTACTGTTATGGTCGTAGGTTTAGGTTACTTTGTTTACTATGTTTGGTCTACAGTAACTAAAACTGTTGAACCTGCAATTAGTGAAATGCAAAAAACCATAATTAGATTAACTGACCAATTAAGATTACTTGACCAAGATATGATTAGGTTGCAACAAAAAGTCAATACAGTATTACAGCTCAAAGAGCAGGAATTAACAAATGACAGTAAAAAAGAAAAAATGGAGTCTAAATGAAGCTGATATAAAAGCTTTACAAGAACAAACTGAAAAAAATTTATTAATTAAAATTATAGCAGTTATAGGTATAATTTTATTTGTTGGTATTTTTGTTCAAAATATCAAAGCAGACCAAATAGTACACAAGTTTAAATCACCTAGTTTTAACGGACAAGCTACATCAAGTCATTATTTAACAATAGAAAATCAAGAATTTAGTCGTAAGCTTACAATAAAAGAAGAAATTAAAGCTTTGCAAGAAGAAATAGAAAGAGAAAAAGAAAATTCTACTCTTGCAAGATTTATGAGAAATTTAGAATCAAGAGTATATGCAGAACTATCAAGACAGTTAGTAAATAATTTATTTGGGGAAACGCCTCAAAGTTCAGGCACAATAACTTTAGAAGGCAACACCATAGAATATACTAGTGATGGTGTAACATTAACCCTTAAAATAACGGAAGCAGATGGAACAGTTACTGAAATTACGATACCTATCGGTACTTTTACTTTCTAGTTGTTCTATATTCAACCAGTTTGAAGATACATACGAACAAAGATTTAAGGCACATGATATTGTTGAAATATCTGAACTACAATCTCAAGAACTAGCTAATGTAATACAACCTATTATAAAACCTGTAGTTGCTGTATATCCATCATCATTTACAGACCAAACTGGACAAAGAAAAAGCAATAGCGAATTTGCTTTATTTAGTACAGCAGTTACACAACAACCAAGTTCTTTACTTATAAGAGCATTAAAACATGCGTCTAATGGAGAATTTTTTACAGTTGTTGAAAGAGTTGGGTTAGATAATTTAACAAAAGAAAGACAATTAATAAGGTCAGCTAGAGAACAATTTGCTAGTGATGAAGAAAAGAAAAAACAATTACAACCATTATTATTTGCAGGAGTTTTAATCGAAGGTGCTGTTATTGCCTATGAAAGCAATCTTGCTACAGGGGGTACAGGAGCTAGATACTTAGGTATTGGTTCTAGTATTCAATATAGAGAAGATAGCGTCACAGTTACCTTACGCATGGTATCAGTAGCCACAGGTGAAATATTGATTGAAGTAATGACTGAAAAAACTATATTTAGTTATGGTAAATCAGAAGATGTATTTCGTTTTATTGAAATGGGCACGGAACTTGTTGAAATTGAATTAGGTAATTCAAGGAACGAGTCAACAACATTAGCACTTATGAAAGCTATAGAAAGTGCTGTGTTAGAAATAATAAATGTCGGTTACGACAGGAGTTTTTGGAAACATGAAGAAATTGAAATTGATGAGCCTGATTGTGATGCTGAGTGCATCGACAATATACGGGGCTGATAACGAAATTTATGTAGACCAGTCAGGTACTGGTGCAAATATAGATTTAGAGCAATTAGGTATTTCTAATATCATTGGTGGTTTAAATTCTACTGCAGGGTCTTTAACTGCCTTTGATTTAGATGGTGCTACTATGACACTTGATATTAATATGATTGGTAATACTAATAAGTTTTTAGGTGATATAAACGCTACTACTTTTACAGGATTATATAATTTTACTGGAGATACTAATACTTTTACGATACAAGTAGACCCAACTAATACATATAGTTCTGCTGGTTCTGACCAAAACATAGCAGTTACAGGTAATAGTAATACATTTACTTTAAATCAAGGTACTACAGCAATAGCAGCAAACTTAAATTTAGATTGGATTATTCAAGGTTCTAGCAATACAGTAACATCAAATATAAATATTGATGGAGCAACAAACTATATGGACATAGATGGTTCTGATAATACAGTAACTTATACAGGTACTGGTGTTAATGCTTCAGCAGGTGGATATTTTTGGCTAGACCATACAGGCGGTCAAAGAACTTTTAACATACAACAACTGAGTACCCAAGATAATGACTGGCTTAAAATTATATCAATTGGCGGTAATGCTGCTTCTACTGTCTGCGTCATTCAAAACGACCAAGGTACAAGCACAAGCTGCTGATATTGGGGATATATCTGAACTAAATGGTTCAGCACAGATAGTAAGAGATAAACCATTAAATGCTGAATTAAAATTTGCAATTCAAAGCAATGATGAAGCTATTACTACTAATGGCAGAATGGCTATTACTTTTTTAGATGATTCAACAGTAAAACTAACTGAACATTCACAATTGCTTATAGATGAGTATATTTATGACCCAGACCCATCTAAAGCAAAAATGGCTCTTACTTTTGGTTTAGGCACAGCTAGATTTATTACTGGCAGTTTTAATAAAATTGATAAACAAAACATTACACTTAAAACTCCTACAGCAAATATAGCTATTCGTGGTACTGATTTTACAGCTACAGTAGATGAACTAGGTCGTAGCCTTATAATACTTCTACCAGACGCTCTAGGGCTTTCTAGTGGCGAAATAGAGGTAGTTACTGCTATGGGTACTGTTTTGCTTAATAAGCCTTATGAGGCTACTACAGTAAGTGTATTTGAATCAGCACCTAGTAAACCTGTCATACTAGATTTAACTTTAGATATTATAGATAACATGTTAATTGTTACACCACCTAAAGAAGAACAAATAATAGAAGAAGAAACAACTTCTACAAAAGTTGATAGTGTATTAGATTTTAATGATTTAGATATAGATTATCTTGCTGAAGATTTTTTAACAGATGACAGTTTAGAGTTTACTGAATTAGATATAAATTATTTAGATGTTAATTACCTAGAAGATTTACTTAATGTTTTAGATGCGTTAGCTGTAGCCGAAGAAGAAGACCAACTAGCACAAGCAACTAGTACGCAAATAACAGGAACACTATTAGGTAAAGACCCAGACACACAAATAACAACTTTAATAGCAGGTGATGTTATAAGTTTGCGTAGAAGTGTAAATGAGTCAGTACGAGTAGATTTAGATGGAAATAACTCTTATACAGTTATATTTATACAAGATGGTATATCTAATGTGGTCAAGGTGAATGGCGGTAGCGATTCAATTATAACTATAACTCAGAGTGATTAATGAAAAAGTTAATATTCATAATACTTATAATACTAAGTTTACCTTTAGTATTTCAGTCTACCCCAACAGAAATACTTAAATTAAAAATATTTGATACTTTTATAGAAACACCAGAAGAATCAGGAAACTTTGTCATACTCAATATAACTGAAGAAGATGTAGAGCGTGAAGGTGGATATCCACTACCTAGACAAAGATTAGCTGAAATACAAATGGAAATTTTAGGTAAAGGTGCAGTAGGAGTTGGTTGGGTAATATCTTTTCCGCAAGCAGATAGAATGGGTGGTGATGAAGACTTTGCAAGGTCTTTAAGTTATGCACCATCTGTTATAGCTATGTTTGAAGATGGTAAAGGAAAATATCCTAAACCTACAGGCACAGTAGTGAAAGGTGAAGATAATGGTGGTATAGTATCTTTGGGAGTTAAGGAAAACCTGAACACTCTTACAAATAATACATTACAGGGTCTAGCCATTGCTCCCACCGAAGTTGACCAACTTGTAAGAAGAATACCTCTTTTAGTAAAAACACCTGATAACAATTGGATTCCTGCTTTTGGTACGCAGATATACAAATCTTTATTTAATGTAAAAACTTACATTATAAAAACTAATGATAATGGTATAGAAGAAATATCAATACGAGGAATACCACCAATAAAAACAGATAGTTTTGGTCGTAAATGGATTAGTTGGATAGATACACCACAAACAGATTTACAAAAAATGGATGTAAATGGTAAGTTTGTAATAGTTGGAGTTACTGCAAATGGTGTTATGCCACAAATAGCTACTCCAGTTGGTTTATTAGAACCTCATAAAATACAAGCTGCATTAGCAGAATCTATATTAATACAAGATAGTCCTTATATTCCTGATTGGGCATTGGCTGCAGAAATATTAATCTTTATTACAACAGTAGCTTTGGCGTGGTTGTTAATAAATATTTTAGGAATAACGACAGGAATACTATTTACCAGTATATTATTTTTTATAACGGCATTTAGTGGACATTATTTTATACAAAAAGGTATTCTTATAGATGTAAGTTGGACTTTAATATCTCAATTTATAACAGCTTCTATAGCTTTTTATTTAAGATTTAGAGAACAATACAAGTTAAGACAACAAATTAAAAAACAATTTGAACATTATCTTGACCCAAGACAGGTTAAACAATTACAAAATAACCCTGACTTATTAAAGTTAGGAGGAGAAAAAAAGTATGCTACCTTTTTATTTACTGATGTTAGGGGATTCACCGCTATGTCAGAAACTCTCGAACCAGAAAAAGTAACTTATATAATGAATAAAGCTTTAACTGCACAACAATCCGCAGTACAAAAGCATGGTGGTATGGTTGATAAATATATTGGCGATGCAATGATGGCTATATTTAATGCACCTATAGATTTAATAAATCATCCTAAAATAGCAGTCGAGTGTGCTTTTGATATTATAGAAAATATGTCTATTCTTAATATAGAGTTACAAGAAGAAGGATTGCCACCTATAGCTATTGGTATAGGTATAAATACAGGAGATGCAGTAATTGGAAATATGGGTTCAGAATCTAGATTTGATTATACTGCTATTGGGGATGCTGTTAATACAGCAGCTAGATTAGAAAGTTCTACAAAAGAAAGAGATGTAGATTTATTAATTGGAGAATCTACTGAAAGTTTATGTGGTTATCATTTAAAAGAACTAGAACCTATTAAGGTAAAAGGTAAATCTAAACCATTAAAAATATTTACTTATGAACAAAATACTCAATAAAATTAAATTAATTTGGAAATGGATTTTAGAGAAATTTAAGACACGCTATAAAGTTACAGTATCTTTTAATAAAGAATATGGTGATGCAGATGATAAAACTTATATTACTAAAAAGATATTAATACAAAAAGAAAAACATCTTAAATTTAGAGATGAAAATAATAAACTTATAGAGTATAGAAGTTCTGCAGGTCTTAATTACATTATAGAGGATGTTTAATGCAACAAATATTTATAGGCATAATTTTAGTTTTAGGTTTAGGTTGTTATTGGTTATATCAAGAAAACACTACACTTAAATCTAATAACCTTGCTTTAGAAGGTGCTATAGCTACACAAGAAGAAGCTATACAAAATTTACAAAATGACTTTCTTTTACAAACAACTCAACTAAATGAACTTACAGTTAAAAGTCAAGCAGCTCAAAGAGAACTTAATAGATATACTCAGTTTATAAAAGACTATGAATTATCTGCAAAAATACTGGCAGACCCAGTAGAAATGGAGAGAAAAATAAATAATGGAACAAAACACATTATGGAAGACATCGAGAAAATCAGCAATGTTGTTGATGACCTTGATGATGGTTTGCAGTTGCAGCCTAATTCCAACTAAAAAAATAGAAGTTACAGCAAAACCACTAGATAGAAATATAGTGCAACCAGTCATGCCTAGGGAAATTGACTTAAAAGAACCTATGTGGATTGTTATTACTCCTGACAATTTAGAAGAACAACTTGCTAGAATAGAAAAACAAGAAGGTGAATTAGTTTTCTTGGCTATGACAATACCTGATTACGAGGTAATGGCTTACAATATGCAAGAACTTAAAAGGTATATAAATGAACTTAAAGAAGTTGTTGTCTATTATAGGACAGTTACTACAAATAACGAGGAATAGAAATATGAATATATCACAAGAAGGTTTATCTCTTATTAAAAAATTTGAAGGTTGTCCTACAGATAATGATGGTAATGCAGTTTCTTATAGATGTGCAGCAAATAAGGCAACAATTGGATATGGCAGCCTAAAATATAAAGGTAAGCCAGTAGAAGATGGTATGAAAATTACTATGCAGGAAGCAGAAGATTTACTTTTACATGAAATGAATGAGTATGAAGGTTATATAAATGACATGGTAAAAGTAGAACTAAATCAAAATCAATTTGATGCTTTAGTAGCATGGGTATTTAATCTCGGTCCTTCTAATTTAAAATCTTCAACTTTATTAAAACTTTTAAATACTGGTGATTATAATTCTACTCCTAGTCAAATAAAACGCTGGAACAAAGCTGGAGGAAAAGTTTTACAAGGTTTAATAAGACGCAGAGAAGCAGAAGCTTTATTGTTTGAAGGCAAAGAATGGTATGAGGTGTAGCCAATGCCATTAATGAAGTATGTATTTAAGCCTGGCATAAATAAAGAAGGTACTAATTATAGTAATGAAGGTGGCTGGTTTGATGCAGATAAAGTTAGATTTAGAAAAGGAAAGCCTGAAAGAATAGGGGGCTGGACTAAATTTAGTGAGAATGGTTTTATAGGTACAGCAAGAAAGATACATCCATATAGAGCAGCAAGTGGTGATACTTATATTGGTCTAGGAACACACCAAAAATTATATAATTTAACTGGTAATGTTTTTTACGATATAACTCCTATAAGAGCTACTACTACGAATGGTATTGTTTTTTCTGCTACTAATGGTTCAAGCACATTAACTGTAACAGACGATGCTCATGGAGCACTTACAGGAGATTTTGTTACAATTTCAGGTGCAGTTACTTTAGGCGGTTTAATTACTGCTGATGTATTAAATCAAGAATATCAAATAGAAACAGTAACTGGAACAGATACTTATATTATTATTGCAAAAGATACATCTGGTGATGAAGTTACAGCAAATAGTTCTGATTCAGGTAATGGTGGTTCTGGTGTTGATGGTGCATATCAAATAAATTCAGGACTAGATGTTTATGTTAGAGGTACTGGTTGGGGTGTAAATACATGGGGTGCTGGAACATTTGGTTCAGCAGGTGATTTAACATCTATTAATCAATTAAGATTATGGTCAATAGATAATTTTGGTGACGATATAATTGCAGCACCAAGAGCAGACCAAATATATTTTTGGGATAAATCATCTGGTACTGACAATAGAGCAACTTTATTATCTGCAGAATCAGGTGCTAGCGATGTGCCTACAAAAGTATTGCAAATAATGATGTCTGATGTTGACAAGCATGTTATAGCTTTTGGTTGTAATCCAATAGGTTCTTCTGAGCTTGACCCTTTATTAGTTAGATTTTCAGATACAGAAAGTGCAGTAGACTGGACTCCAACAGCAACAAACCAAGCTGGAGGTGTGCAATTATCACAAGGCTCTATAATTATTGGAGCACTTAGAACAAGACAAGAAATACTTATATGGACTGATGCAGGTATTGTTTCTATGCGTTTTGTTGGAGAACCATTTATATTTTCATTTACAGAAGTAGCTGAAGGTCCAAGTTTAATATCTCCTAATGCAGCAGTTAGTGCAAACAATAGAGTATATTTTATGGATAGAGATGGCTTTCATGTTTATTCAGGTTCTACGCAAAGATTACCATGTACAGTATTAGATTATGTTTTATCTGATTTAAATCAAGACCAGGCATTTAAAGTATTTGCAGCAGCTAATGAAGGAGTAAACGAAATAATGTTTTTCTATCCTTCTGGCACAAATAAAGAAATAGACAAATATGTTTTATATAACTATTTAGAAGGCACATGGTCTATAGGTACAACTACTGATAATTTTGTAAGAACAGCCTGGGATGAAGCATCTGTATATGAAAATCCTTTAGCTAGCAGTAAAAACGATAACACTAATACTAATTACATTTACAGACATGAAGTTGGTCATGGCGATGGAGCAGATAATTTTACAGCTTTTATAGAATCAAGTGACTTTGACTTAAATCCAGATGGAGAAAAGTTTACATTTATATCTAGATTAATACCTGATGTAGAGTTTAGAGACCAACAAACTACTTCAGACACAGTTACATTTACTATAAAAGGTAGAGATTATCCATTACAAGACTTGTCTACTTTGCAAACAATTAATGTTACTCCTCAATCAACATTTGCAAATACAAGAGCAAGAAGCAGACAAGCAGCAGTTAGAATATCTAGTGACGCTAGTGATTATGGATGGCGAGTAGGCGATATTAGATTAGATATTAGACCAGATGGTAAAAGATAATGGCTGATATCAGAACGATAGCATTACCATTGCCTAATATGGAATATGACTCTGATAATGAGGCATTAACTAGAAGGTCTATTGAAATAGCAATAGAAGATTTAAACAATAAAATTGTTACTATACAAAGGATGCAATCAACAACTACAAGCAAAGCATCTAAACGACATCAATTTTTATTAATGGGAATGAAGCATGGCTGATAATCTGAAAGTATTAGGTCAACTAGACCCTGCAGCAACTACCACAACTGTTCTTTATACTGTGCCTGATATGACACAAACAACTGTTAGCTCAATAGTTGCAGCTAATAGAACAGGTTCTGCAATAACATTTAGATTAAGTGTTCATGTAGCTGGTGCAGGTGCAGATGATAAACAATATATATATTACGATAAATCAGTTGCTGCAAATGATTCCTTAGCAATTGTTTTAGGTATAACATTAAACCAAACAGATGTTGTAAAAGTTTATACAAGTGCAGTAGATATGAGTTTTAATATGTTTGGATGCGAAACTAAAGAGGATAGATAATGCAATATAAAATTAAAAAGGGAGATACTCTTAGTGCTATAGCTAAAAAATTAAATATACCTATGAAGGATTTAGCAGAAGCTAATGATATCAAAGATGTTGATAAAATATATGCAGGTGCAAATTTAATTATTCCTACGCCAAAAAAAAAGAAAGCATCTACTGTAGAAAGAGTTATACCTGAAGAAAAAAAAGAAGTAATTAAACCAAAGAAAAAAAAGAAACAAAAAAAAATAGTAGAAAATAAAAGAGAACCTATATTACCAATTAATGTAAGACAATTTTTAAATCCATATGAAGATAGAACTGCAGAAGATTTATCAACAAAAGAATTAGATGCTTTAAAAGAAGTTGTAGCTCGTAGTCAAACACCAGAAAGAATTGCAGAAAAAAAAGCTCAAGGACTAGACCCTAATCTTATTGAATATAAAGATTATGAAACAACCTCTGAAGGTAGCCAATATACAGATGTTGATAAGACAAGCAATATGTCTGTTGGAGATTTAGCAAGTAAAATACAAAATCCTTACTACAATTTAAAAACATTTTTAGGACAAGCTACAGTTGTACCACAAGAAGGTGGTGGCTATCGTGTTGTAGATACTTTTGATTTTGCACCTGAAACACAAGCGACAGGATTGCAAAAAATAAAAGAATATTATTCAACAATTCCTGAAGCTGGTTTAAATCCATATGCACAACTAAGAAATTTTATGGGTTATTTTGGACCTCAAGAAGGAACAGGACGAGGTGGAAGAAGTAATATAAATCTTTCGGCTATAGGTGGACAAACAAGATATAATTTTAATAAAGGTGGAAGTATGAACATTCAAGAACAAACTAAAAATGTAGCAGCACAAGGTCGCTATGGAGATTCTATGCTACTGCATGTAAATCCTGCAGAAGTTAAAGGCTTGGCACAAGCAATGCCTATAACTGTAAATCCACAAACAGGACAACCTGAAGCTTTTCTACCTTTTCTAGCACCTATAGCAGGTTCTTTAATTGGTAGTAGTTTAGCTGGTGGAGCAGCAGCAAGTGCACTTGGATTAGGTGGGTTAAGTTCTCTTGCCATGGGTGCTTTAGGCTCAGGACTAGCACAAACAGCAGTAACAGGAGACCTCAAACAAGGTATGTTAGCTGGTTTAACTGGTTATGGAATAGGCTCTGCATTACAAGGTGCAGCAGGTGCAGCAGGTGCAGGAGTTGGTAGTGATATAGCAACTAAAGGAGTTACAGAAGCAGGCTTAATGGGTACTCAAGAAGGTGCTAATGCAATTGCCAGAGCTACTCAACAAGCAGGTGCAGAAGCAGCAGCAACTGCAGCACAATCTTCAGGTATTGAAAATTTATCAACTGCATTTGGAAACCCAACAGTAAGTTCTAATGTAGTTAATCCATTAGTAGAATCAGCACTCGCTCCAGCAAGTTTTGGTGGAGAAATGTTAGGTGCTAATGCCTTTACTGGTGCTCCTGTTGGCGGAGCTAGCACACAATTTGGCTCAGGAATGGGTAATTTAATGCAAGGATTAACTCAACCTAGTGCTTATATTCCAGCAGGAATAGGTATGGGTGGTACATCTATAATTCAATCTCAAGAAGAATTTGCTCGTCAAGAAGCAGAAAGGCAAAGACAATATGATGCAGATAGAGCAGAAATGTATAGAAATGCACCAGAACCAATTCTTTATTCTGCAAATGGTGGAATAACTAATTTTAGAGGAGGCGGTAGGTCTGAAGATGATGATTATACAGGCGGAAATCTTCCACAAATATTTGCACCTGATAGACAAGCTTATCAAGTAAATCCAGACTTTATGGCTGGTTTTGCACCAGAAACAATGTATTTTAATCCAGCTACTGTAAGTGCTCCTGCTAGTAACTTAACTAGAGGTGGACCACCAGCAGGTGTTGATACTTATACAGGCTCTAAAGGAGGCTTTGGAGGTATGCAAGCATCTATTGCACCACAAGTATCTATTGACCCATTTGCAGCATACACAGGACCAGCACCAGAAGGTATGAAATTTACTGATGTTGCACCACCACCAACAATTACACCACCAATCACACCGCCAGATGGACCACCAATCACTCCACCAATAGTTCCACCATATGACCCACCATATGATTTCCCAATTAATATTCCAGGAATAGGTAATTTTGGTAATATAGATTTAAGTGGATTAGCTAATTTAGATTTAAGTGGAATGGACTTTTCACAGTTTAATCCAAATCTTAAAGAAGAAATAGATACAGGAATAGGTCAAAACTTTATGGTTAAACCTCCTTTAGATGTTCCTGGTGGTGGATTATTAAACGAAATTCCTGATGGTAGAAATTTTTCTATACAAAGACCAGATGAAATGATTTCACCTATTGCAGAACCTGATTTTGGAATGATTAATATGCCTGCACCAGGAGAAATTAATGAACCATTTATTAAAGATACACCACCACCTGTTTTAGGTGATGCTGGTGGTTTAAAAGCTTTATTTGGAGATTTGCCAAAAACAGCACCTGTATTAGATACATCTGCAATACCTGAAAGAGAAATATTGCAAAAACCAATTATGCCACCAAAGCGTGAAGATTTTATGTCTATAGATAGATTGCCAGATGAAAGAGATTTTAATGAAACTATAGGTATGCCTGCTGCACCAATAGATACAGTAATACCACCTATGCCAAATGAAATAGGTGTTCCATTTACACCTCCAGTATCTATAGCACCTCCAGCAATGCAAGAACCTATGCCTGTTTTGGATGCACCGCAACCAATGCCTATAGCACCGCAACCAATGCCTATAGCACCGCAACCAATAATGCAGCAACCAATGCCTGATGCAGGAATGATAGTTGATGATAGAGACTTTC
>Ga0208666_1000150_pt1 | contig 32844 bp, 42 predicted proteins | sample 5B_taG_FD_184078 | JGI IMG/M metagenome (GOLD analysis project Ga0208666, IMG submission 184078) | Marine viral communities from the Subarctic Pacific Ocean - 5B_ETSP_OMZ_AT15132_CsCl metaG (SPAdes) (version 2) | ecosystem: Environmental > Aquatic > Marine > Oceanic | place: Pacific Ocean...
GTACAGTTGTCGTAGTTGTAGTAGTAGTGGTAGTTGAAGTAGTGGTAGAAATAGTTTCTTCAGGGATAGTAGTTGTAGTAGTTGTTGGAGGTGGTCCATCAAAAGTTTCTACTTCTTCTGTTTCTCCTGGGATAGTAGTACTAGTAGTGCTAGTAGTAGTAGTGGTAGAAGTATCTGTAGTATCTGTACTATTTTCATTAGCATATAAAGGTAATGGTAGCAGTAAAAATACTGCGAATAGAACTCGCAGCATTACATTACAATAGCTGCAACAACTCCACCTAGTGCTACGAGTAGCGTTAATACTTTGTAAAACTCTGCTTTATCTAGTTTGGCATCTAGTTTTTCTTCTAATCTGTCAAGTCTTTCAATGACCATATTAAGTAATTCCTTCTGTGTGTAGCCATTGTTGTGTGTCATTTATGGTAAGTCATCTTCCTGGATAGGTGATAACCAATCCCAATCTTCTTTATATATTGAACGATTATTAAAGTCATAATCACTTAGCTTTTTAAGATATCTAAGAGCTTCTTTTAAAAAATAACCGAGAATAAATCCTAATATAAAATCCATAAATTGGATTATATCACAAAATTTTATTCAGGTTTTGGATTGTCTGATTTAACTTTAGCTATGTGGTCTTTCCAAGTTGTAGTGCTGTTTACATTATCCCAGTACTGCATATCAAGTTGGTCAGATACAGAACCATAAGCTTCTTGCCTAGCTTGTATATAACCAAACTGTTGTGCGTCCCACTTGCTATTACCTAAATCAGTTTTAGCTTGTGCATACTCAGCATCAGTAAACTCTCTACGCTCATTGTTGACCTGTGCATATAAAGGTTTTGCTGCCTCTATTTCTGCATCAGCTTGCGTTTGTAGTTCTTCTTTTGTTGCCATAATATCTCCTATATTAACATACTTATTATACTATTACTTCTTTAAACCATATAAAGAAAATGTTCCACTATCAATGTTATGGGAACTATTTATAAAAAACTTTATGCCATTAACTGCACTTGTAACAGTAAAAACATTTCCACCTGCGTCCCCTGCTACTTGTCCAGACCCTGCCCATATTGTGGTATCAGTAGTGATAAAAGTATATTCACTAGAATTATTAGCATTAAAAATGTACAAACAACCATTTGCATTACCATCTGTTGCATGTATTTGTGCAGAGGCAACTGTCATTGATGTTGCGTTTGTTGCAGATAAATTCTCATAAGCACCACTTGTTCTAAAATGTTTTGCTGCATAATCATAATTTGCGGTACTATTTTCTGTACCACTTTCTAAAAATCTAGCTTTCATTTGTTCAGCAGTTGAAGGTGAAACATTATTAAACTTAATTAAATATACATCATAAGAACTATCCCAATCAGAGCCACCAAGAGTTACACTTGCTACTGTTGAGCTAACTGTTTCACTATCAATTAAAATTAAACTACCTGCCATTATTTAACTCCATATATATTTGCTATAATTTTTTTATAAGTACCTACTCTTTGCACACTTATTCCTGTAATTTGTTCAGCAACTTTATGAGCCATAACTGTTTTACCACCATAAAGCCCTACACCATTTGCGAAACTTGAAAACTGTGCTTTAAACAATGTATAACATGAACTTGAAAAAGGATTATATACATCTAAAGTTACACCAATTCCATCATCATAATTTGCTGGAAATAAATAGCCAAGATAATTAGCAGTTGTTGTGCCTGCAGATTTTATTTCTCCATGAGCTGTATGGGCATATTGCAGCAAAGTTGCATAACAATAATTACTACCTGTATCAGTTCCACTTGCATTAATAACTCTAAAATAGACGTAATCATCATTTGAAATTTCTGCTCCAACAAGTTGTATTTTATAAACATCATAATTTGCACTAAAGATATCTGTTAGTTCTAAATTTGCAACATCAGTTCCTACTACTTGTTTTATAAATTCTAAATTAGTAGCCATTATGAGTATTCCTTCATGCCATATAAAGAATATTCCCCGTCTGCTATGTTGCTTCCATTAGACATTATGATACTTATACCATCTACTGTTGTTGCTACATCATAAACAAAACTACCAAAACTATATTTGTAATTACCACCACTATCAATGTATGTAGATTGATATGTAGAAAAACTGTATTTAGTACTATCTCCTAAATTATAAAAGTAAGCATAACCATTTCCTTTTTCATTAGTTGCATTACCTTGATTTAAAGTAAAAAAGTTTGCACTTGTTGCTGTATCTCTGCTTTCCCCGTTTGTTGGTGCTGTGTTTCCAAAAGATATTGACCTTTGATAATCATTAGCAGTAACAACTGAGCCGTTAACTTTAAATCTAAAAGAAAATTGTTGGTCATCTGAAGCATTTTTCATATTATTAGCAGTTAAAAAATGTACATTATATTTATCTGTATTTAAAGTGTCAAAATCTACTTGTGCAACATTTGTAGTAACAGATTGAGTTTCAATTAATTCTAATTGTCCAAACTGTGTTAATTTATCTTCTTGTCTTAATGCAAGGTGGTCATTAACACTCAATACACCTGCATTAGATTTAAATGCCTGTTGAGGTATATCGTTTTCTTTTCCTACATATCCATATTTACTCATAATTACACCACCTTATACAATGTAAAAGTTCCACTATCAATGTTGCCACTTGACATTTTAAAATTAACACCGTCACTTGCACTTGCTACTGTATGTACTATTCCACCCTGTGCTCCTGTCAAAAATGGTGTTGCATTAAAGTGGCAAGTTTCATTAGTAAAAAAACTATACTCTGAACTTGAATTAAAGTTATAAAGATAAATTATACCTTGTGAACTTTCACTCGTTGCAGTTCCTGTATTTCCTAAAGAAATAGCAGTTTGATTAGTTCCACTTGTATTTGAAAAAGTTGTATCTGTTCTTAAATTTTTATAAGCATAATCATATTCACTATCTGATTGTGCAGTTCCACTTTTAGTCAGTTGTATTTGTAAGCCAACATTATTTGTTGCACCTACAACATTATTAAAAGCAACCATATAAACATCATCACTATCAATGCCTGTTAAGGTAACACTAGATACTGCACTTGTTACTGTATTTGTTGCTACTTGTACTAAACTCATTAGCTATCAACTCTCAATCCATAAGTTCTTACTGTTATATTGTTATATGTTCCTGTAGCTCTTACAAAAGTAAATCCTTGTGCTTGAGTTGTTTCTGTTAAAGCACCAATATATTTAGTATTAACATTTCCTGAAGTACTAAATTCTCCTGCACTTTGACCAAGAATAAAAGTATATGCAGATGACATAGGATTAAAAACATACATTGTATTACCAAAACCACCTGCACTATCATTGTCTATCCACAAATATAAAAACTGACTATTATTAGTAGTTCTATTTTCTGAAAAACTACCATAAGTTTTTATTTCATGTTGTGCAAAATCATAATTAGAAGTTGAAATTGTGCTACCACTTGTATTTAAAAATTCTAATCTTGACCAATTTGTACTACCTGCACCTTGTCCTACAACTTCAATTTTGTAAATATCATAATCAGAACTAAATACATCTGTTATAGACACACTTGATACAGAACTAGCAGTAGTTTCATTAATTAATCTTAGGTTACTCATATCTGTTTTACTCCATAGAGTTTTATGTTAAAATCAGCACCAATATTATTACCTGAAGCACCACCAAAAAATCTTATTCCGTCAACAACACTAGCTTGTGGTAAAACAGCACCACCAAATCTAAAAAAAGCGTCTTGTGGACTGTCTAAATGTATGCCTTGAAAAGTAGCAAAACTAAATTTTGAACTATTTCCTAAATTATATAAATAGCAATACACATTTTGAAAAGCATCTGTTGTTTCACCTAAAAATATATAATTAAATGCAGTTTGTCTAGCTTCACTAAAAGTGCCATTAGATTGACCATTTTGAGTTGCAACTTGATAAACACTTGCAGTTTCTAAAACTCCACTTTCAAAAAATCTCATACCCAATAAATCACTATTACCACTACCAAATTTAACTTTGGCATTTACAAAGTGTACATCATACTTGCTTTCCTGAATAGAAGTAAAATCAACTTGTGCTACTGAACTAGAAAAAGTTTGTTCTTCAATAAGTTCTAAGCTACCACCAAGATGTCCTTTACTTTCTAGGTCTAAGACATCAGACATTGATAGAACACCTGCGTTCTTAACTTGTTGTTTAATACTTGAAGAAGTATCGCCTATATATCCATACGACATGGCTTACTCCTTTATGTTATCTCTAAATAACTTACAAATATTTCTACATCACTTGCTGCTGATGCTAATGCCTGAATTTTATCTCCAGTTTCTAAAACTATCTTAGAAGAACCTGCTAACTCTAAAGAAGTGTCTGCAGGAACTGACATTGTTTTAGCTATGTATGCTGTAGGTGAACCACCTGTATCAACTACTTGTACATCAACTGTTGCATCATTAACTCCGTCTACATTAGTTGCTCTAATAGAAAGAGCAATAGTTTGTGTAGATGCAGCTACTGCAGGAACAATATCTTGATTAGATGTTGTTAATGCTACATGATTTGCTTTAAATGTTTCTGCCATTTATATCTCCGTATTTCTATACTCCCATTACTATAGCACGAGCTTGACTACTTGTACTATTCGTAACAGAAATTGCTTCCATTATTAACCTAAATGGTAGTGACAATGAGCCACCTGCATCAGGTAGTAAATCTATATCTTCATCTATTGGTAAATTACCAATCGTGTCTATACCTAGACTTCCACCTTCTTTAAGTATCATTAAGATACCCATTATGACAACGCTATTACAAGTCCAAGACTTGCACCTGTAGCTTGTGCTGCATTCTGTGCATCAACATAAGCTTTAACTGATTGTTGTGATGGAGGTCTTGTAGCACTATTTGTAGACATATTATCTTCATCTATTAATGTTAAGTGTGTTGCTAAAGCAGCATGTGTATCTATTCTATCATTTACATCTACAAACACTTCAGCAAGTACTGCCATACGTACAGTAGTTCCTCCTTGATGGTTAGGGTCTGTAGCATGTCTACCCTCTACATCTCTTGTAATAGTTGTAAGTGTTTCATCAGTAGATTGTGTAACTAATATAACTTCTCTATTTGCAGAGTTATCAGGGTCTATTACTAAAAAATAATGTGTAGAACTATCACCTGAAGATGCACTAATTTTTGTAGTTCCATTTGTTGTTGGAGCATTAGTTAAAGTAACAGTTGTAGAACCACTAGCTAACAATGCAGCTAATGTACTTTCGTAAAAATTTACTATTTTAGTTTTTCTGTCTGCCATTATGCTCCGTATCTCATTATACCATAAGCTGATATACCTGTTACATGTATAGAAGTTACATCATCAAGTATAGTTTGTCTAGTACCACGTACTGTAAGTACAGCATACTGTGTATCTGAACCTTTATCAACATCTTGTATTACTGGATAACTAATACTTTCTACTACACCACGTATAATTTCTGATGGGTCAAATATTTCTAGTGTAACAGAGTTACCTTCTTTATTACGTAATTCAGAATACAATTCTTCACCTAAACCTTTTACAGTTACAGGTTTTCTAAATGGTCTTTCTACTCTATCACTAATATTTATAGGTACTTGTACAACTACTAATTCAGGTCTAGCTAATGCACGAAACTGTACAGACTTTACTTGAGGTGTTGCATTGTTTGCACCTGTTCTATTTAAGATTACTTTACCAATAATATATCTTGATACTTCAGATATTTGTTTTTCTACATCACCAGTACCACCAGTTTGTGTTAATGCATTAACAAAACTACTATCACTAGGATTATCTAATGCCTCAAACTTTGTACTAAACTCTAATTCTACAGAAGTATCTGTAGGCATAGTAAATGTAGATATTTCAGCACCTACAAACTGTTTACTTTCTGCTGTAAAGAAATCTGCTGCAGATAATATAAGATAACCTGTAGTTTCATATGTAGATGTTTCTTTATATACATCAGAACCTGATACAACTATCATAAACTTGCCATTACTTTGCGTTATTCCTTGTACATAACTATTGCCACTTGTCTGTAAATCTCTAGCCAAACCACCTGTTGGTAAGTAATATCGCCACAAATTTACTTCATTAGTTGCTTCTTTAACACCCATATATACACTATCTCTTGATACAAACATTGCATGTGGTGTAGTGTCTACACTATCTACAACCCATTCTTTTATAAGTTGTCTATTAGCAAGTACGTATAAATTATCTAAAGCTACTAACTCTGCTTTATATAAACGTCCTACATCTCTTGCAAATTCTTTTGTACCAAAAAATATAATTCCTTCAGATGCTGCAATAGAATGTACTTCTTCAAAAGGTATTTTTGTTTGCCCTTGATTAACAAATGCACCGCTTGTAAGTTTAAAAGCATATATATTTCCATCAGTACTTGATGCTAAAACTGCAGCACCACCATCTATAACTCCTGATATTTCATGTGTAGGTTCTACTTCTATTATGCTATCTGCATCTTGTAAATCAGAACCACTCCAAGTTTTATTAAATGGGCTTACTTCCCAAATATACTCTGCAGTACCATCATTACCACTTATCCATAATCTATTTTTTACAAACCATATACCAGTTAATCCACCTGCACTTGTTTGTGCAGTAGTTTGAACAGACCAAGAACTGCCATCAAATTTTATTAACTGTGAACCACTTGTACCATTTGCAGTAGTTGCATATAAACCATTACCAAAAGCTACTATACCAGTAAAGTTATGTGTAGCTCCTGATGTACCTGCTGCTATTGTTGACCAACTTGTACCATTATATTTATGTATAGTTGTACCATCAGTAACATATATATCACCATTTGTAGTTTGTGCTAAATAATTATTTGTAGCACTAAAAGATAAACTTTGACCAGTTGTTTGAAATAATAAATGTATATGATATGAAGTTTCATCATCACCATGAAATACATCTACACCTTTACTATCCCAAAATCTATTAACATCATCAGGTTTACCATTTACTCTATGTGCAGTGTCTAATCCTTGACCTGCAGAAAAATTGTTTCTTGAATATATACGTCCTAAATTAGATGTAAAGTCTTCAGGATTTTGTTTAACATTTACTTGTTGTCCTGCTCTAACATCAGATGATTGTATAACCATTTGTCTTTCAGGACCAATAGCACTTCTTAAAAATATGTCATCAAGTTTTATATCGTAACCATATCTTTTAGGGTTTGATATGTTAGAAGTATTTGCAATTCTAGGCATTACGTACTCGGATAAGTAATACTATTAAATGATACTGGTTCAGGAAATCTAGCTCTTAAATCTTTTCTAGCTTGTTGTATTAATAATTGTTGATATTGTAATAAAGCATTTCGTATTGTATTACTACTTCCAATAGGTACATTAGATACATTTAATTGTTCACTTATATATGATGCATCTATATTTGCTATATCTTTACCTGCAACTAATTGTGCAGCAACTCCTGCCATAACAATAGGTTCATATTCATTTTCTAATCCTATAGAAGCTAAAGTAGTGTCTTCATTGGTAATAGCTACAAATTTCTTTTTAAAAGTAACAAAAATAGTTTTACCTGATGTAATACCAAATGTTTGCATAGCATGTACTACTGAAGGTCCTGATGTATACGTTACTGTTTGACTAGCACCATTACTATCAGTGTATGTAAATGGATTAGGTAAGTTTACAAGTTCTACTGATACACCTCTAAACTGAGATATTGTACTGTCTTGTCCACTATCAAAATCTGTATATTGTGATATTGCTTTTACAGGAGCAACTAAATAATTATCATTAGCACCATCTAGTACATTAATACCAGTTGTTGCGGTAATTGACTTAGTTTCTACTGCAAATAATGTTGGATATAAATTTTCTATTTGGTCAGATATTGCATCATATACAGCTTTTCTAGGAAATGTTGGAGCTATTTTTATTAAATCTCCTGCTGAATGTGCAGTTTTAGTAGTTCCTCTTTGTCCTCTTTTAACAGTAATTTCATTAGATACTTGATTTAATGCAGTTGAATACATTAACTCTTGACCAATTTCTATTATTGCACCTGCATCTAATGCATCTTCTTCTTCAACAGAAAATAAATTGCCATCATATGCAATAGTTGTATCTGTATCTGATATAGCACCAGTAATATAAGAATAACTTTCTACTTTATCAGGTGCTTCTAAATATTCTCTATAAACCCTATCTACTAGGTTTCCTACTGTGGTACTCATTTATACCTTAGGAAGCTCTAAATATTAAAGTTATTTTTCTATCTGCAGCTTCTGAACCATCAGATGTTATTCTTAAATATCCTGAAGAAGCAAAAGCCCAACCACTAGGGTCTACTCTTACAACGTTACCTGCTGATACTGAGTATGTTACCTCTGTACCATCAGTTTCTACTACGTCATAAAATGCTGTTTCATCTAAAGAATAATCAAAAGTAACATTTGAACCTGTCATTGCAGCAGGAAATATAATTCCTGTTAATAACATTCCATCAGTATTTACTACTTTAGAATTACTAGCATCTGCTGATATATCTATAAGTGCTTCTTTTGCTATTGATTTACTAAAACTCATAATCTCCTACTTTAGCAGAAGAAAAGGGAGGAAGGTGGAGTTCCCCCCTAATCTTCAATATTTTATTTAGGCAATGTTAGAAATATTACAATGGTACTGAGGTGGACCGAAGTCGTATCCCATTTCCATGTATACTGCTTTACCCATTCTTGCATTATCGCCTTGGTCAAGGTCACGAATAAATACTGTGCCTTTTCCAGGAACGTTAAGAAAGACTGGTGTAACAAATGCCAAGTCTATAATGAATGCTTTACCACTTGGTAGGTAATCAGACAATGCTAATCCCATAGCTCCGAATGGAGTTACGATAGTGTCAATGTCAACACCTCCGACATTTCTGTCTCTAGGTAAAATACCGCCAGTTAAAGCACCTGATACTGTTGGGTTAATAAGTTCTTTATTAAGGTCCAACAACATTTGTGGAGAAACAAATAATACTGGTTCTCTCATTGGAGCGCCTGCATCATATAGTTTCTTCATAGCACCTGCTATAGTATCCCAGTGAATTTTTTGGTCTGTTCCTGAGCCGTTACCTGCGGTGTCATTAAAATAAATGTTTCCGCCTGATAAATCCATATGAGCGTTAATACCTCTCATTTGTCTATCAGATGATGTTCCGTCAGAAAAAGCACCATTAAATGCTTGATACTCTGCTTTTTTAGCGACAAGTTCTAATACCAACTCAAGTTGAGCTGCCATCTCATCATTAATAGGGTTAGTACCCTCTAATGATAATTTGTCAATACTGTTTTTATAGTTTGCTGCCAAATCAAATGGCACAATTTCCCCATAAGCTGCTTGAGCAGTAAATGTTACTTGTACTGCTTCATGGAATATCTCAAGTACACCTTGTACTGCAGCACGTGAACGACCATTAAAGTTTGGTGCGCCACCTTCTGTGCCTGGTGTTACTGAAGATACAACAGCATTATCAACAGTTTGAAACTGAAAGAAAGTACTTTGAATAGCTTTTCCGCCAGTTAATCCACCAGTTGCTGATAATAGAGGAGTTCTATGAGGTGTAATTTTAAATAATTCACCTGTAAAGTTATTAATCTCATTTGCTGAGATTGGGCTAGGGCTGCCTATAGCTGCCATAACGACCTCCTACATTTTATTTAGTTGTCTTATACTTAAATTATTTTTGCTTCTGAGCTTCCATCAAATTTAATTTAGTTCTGATACTGTCTTTTGCGTTACCAGTTTCAGTTACTTTTTGTAGTAACTCAGATGCATCTTGTGGTACAACTGATTGTGAACTTTGTTCAAGTGCTTCTACTCTAGCTCTAGCATCACTCTGAACTGCAGTCTCCTGTGCAGGTTGTGGTGTATCCTGTGCAGTAACACCTTCAGCTTCATAGCCATACTCTTGCTTTGCAAAATCTAAAAGTGCTTCATTGTTAATGTCACCTTTATACACTTGCTTTAATGCTTTACCAAATCCAGTGCTTGGGTCTAAGCCAATATTTTTAACAGTACTATCCATTTCTTTATCTTGAAAGGAAGCTAACTTAGCTTCTAAGTCAGCAATAGTATCGTCTTTTCTTTTGATGGTTTCACGCATCTGCTTAGCTCCTGAACCTTCTTCAGTAGCATCATATTGTTCGTCTGTCATTTCGTACCTCCTCACAGTGTTACCCTTGCAGATAAGCCCTGTGGACACTTATCGTGGGGCTACAGACCACACTTGACTTTAGATACTGTAGCTCTAACTAAAGTCCTTTACTCTACGATTTTAAGTACAAGATTTCAACGTAGGACTGAAATCCGATATGCAGGTCTTTAAGCGGACCACGCAACGCTATACACATAGTATACACTATTCTTCTACAAGTCCAACTATTTCGCCAGTTCTTGCTCTAGCAGCACCTAAATCAGCACCACCAATTTCAGATTGTATTTCTGCTTGTATTCTTGTTAATCTTCTTTGTGAAGCAACATCACCTAAAGCTGCTTCTTCTAATGTAGATACATCTAGTTCTCTACCTATACTTTCAGCTAATTCAATAGTAGGTTGTGCTGTTTCATATAATTGTTTAGCTGCATCAACTGTTAATCCTGCTTTTTTAAGTTCTTCAAATCTACTAAATGATTGTGTAAATCCTCTAGTACTTGCTTGTGCTTGTAATTGCAATGTTTGTATATCTCCACGTAATACTTTATCTGATATGTCAGGGTCAACTAATGCACCAAATATAGTAGGTTGGTCAATAGTTACACCATATCGTTCTCTATATAATCTTTCTACTTCAGGTATTTGGTCTACTACTTGGTTATAAACTAAATCTACTCTTTGTTGAAACTCTGCTGCAGATACTTCTCCTGCAATTAAATCTTCAAATTTTGTTTTAAATTGTTCTGTATCTGTAATACCTACTTCAGATAATGTTTCTGCATAACTAGCTTTAGCAGACATAGCTTCTGCTTCTGACATAATTAATGAACCATCTGCTCTACGTAAAAATCCAAACTCTGTTTTCCATTCAGATGAGTTACGTGTTTCAGCAATAGCCATAGCACTATCATCATATTTAATCCAAGCATCTGCATATTTACGTAAAACACTTTCAGGAAAAAATGCATATAAACTTCTAGCTGTAGCTAATGCAGTTTCAAACTGTATAGTGCTACCACCAGTAGATACTTCAGCACCTTGTGGTTCTCTTGAATAACCTACTTTTTCTAGTTCTCTAGCACGTTCTTCTGATACATCATAAAATCCTTCTAGGTCACTTCTATATACTTTTACCATTAACCCTCCAAATACCCTGCTGACCTAGCTATACCAGTACCAAATGCATCTGATAATCCAGTAGCAAAGTCATTAACTGTTTTTTGATAACCACGTTCTAAACCTATACGTTTTAAATCACTTCTTGATTGTGTTTGATTATTTAATTTTATTGCATCAAGTATTGCAACATCATCATCTGCAGGTGTTATACCCCATAAATCTGCTGCTTGTGATTTGTAAGTGTTAAGAATGTTTTGCCATTTAACATCTCTATCATACATGCCATATTGCACTATTCTCATATCTTTTAATTCTTCAATAAACGTATCTTCATAACCACCTATGTTACGTATCTTGCCTGCTATTTCTGCAATATCTATTTGACTATGCATGTGTTGTGGTAAATACATATTAAGTAAAGACTGTACTTTAGTTTCACCAGTAGATATTTGTGTTGTATCTGCTGCTAAATCAGCAACTGCTTTATCCATTTTAAAAGGAGAAAATGGGTCTAATGCAGCACTTAATTGTTGCGTTACTTTAGTAGAAGTAAACTTACCACTAGCCCATTGATTAGCTAAATAATTAGCAGCACTATCAGATATTTCTCCACCTAGTTCTACAGCATTTGCTTTAATAGTTGCATAGTATTGACCTACTTTATCTTTAAAACCAATAGGGTCAGTAGCTCTTTCTATAGCACCATTGTATTCATCTTTACTTAAATTATATTTTGTAAGAAACTCTGCCATTTGTGCAGGGTTAAGTTCATAGCTACCTGTTTCTGCAAAATTTTCTTGCACTATATTAAGGTATTCACCATCTTTCCACCAATATAACTCATCTGCAATAATGCTCATATCATCTATAAACGATTGCACAGGACTTATATCTACTAAATCTGATTTTAATTCTGAGTAACTACCTGCTGATACTATCTGTCCACCAATACTTAAATTATTAAATTGATTTAAAGATACTTTTTTATTAGGTAATGTATTAACAACTTCTTGTTTTAAAGCACCACGTTGTAGTTCTTTATCTATATCAGTAATAACAGATACTTCATTTGCAGGTACATGCCATAAGAAGAAAGTACCAGTAGCATCTTCATACCCCATAAAGTATGCAGTATCAGTTCTACCACCTTCTGTTAAATTACCTTCTTCATCTGCTTTAGCACCTTCAACTACTATTATCTGTGTACCTTTAGGTCCGTAAGTTATTTCACTCATCTGTTTAACATCTTTCCTACCCAACCCATACCTGTTAATTCTTGTGTTTGTGGTGTTGGTATATTAGCTATTTTTTCTGAAACTTTTGCAGTTGGTGATATTTTAGCTGTCATCTGTAAATTTTCTATAACTTGTTGTCCATATGTTTTACTATCTACTTTACCTTTAAATCCTGGAATAATCATTGGCATGATAGGTTGTAATGCTTTTTGTACACCTGGTTCTATTAATGCCATACCAATTAAACTTAACTCATAAAAATCTAAAGCATCTATACCACCAATTAAAACTTTTTTTAATCTATTTTTTATAGTTTGTTTAATTACTTTACCTGTAACTGGAGTGTCTACTACTTTAATGTTTTGTGTATCATCAATTAAATTGTCATAATAATCATCAATCATTGCTTGGTCTGCTGAAGATTGTGCTTCATAATAAGAATTTATCATTTCATCAGTAGGTTCTCTTGCTGCTAAATCTGCATAGTAATCGTCAATATCAGGTTGTACATCTCTCATAAATATTTCATCATCAGTTAAAGCGTTTTCTAAATCAAAATCTTTATTTCTTTGTATAACTTCGTCTTGTTCACTTAAAGATAACAATGTGTCATCAGTTTGTGCAGAAAGGTCTACGCCTCTTGATGTATTATTATTTAACCATTCTCTAGCAGATTGAGATATTGTATCATTATCTCCCACATCTACAAATGATTGTGCTACATCTACTGTATATAATTTTTTTATTTCATCTATTTGTGCAGATGTCATAGTTTTAGTATCAGTAATATAATCTTTACCATATTTTTCTCCATACCATTCTGCTAGTTCTTCTTCAGTTAAACCTGACATATGGTTTTTAAATTCTTCCATTATATTTGTCCTAACATAGCTTCAATTAATGATGCCTGTTGTCTTCTAGCTGCATTACCTTGTTCTATAACAGATACTTCTTTTTCTAAATCTTCTTTTATTTCGCTAGTTACTGCAGCTTCAGGGTCAGTTATTTGAAATATATCTGTACGTAGTGCTTGTTTTGTAGGAGTAACTAACATATTATCAGGTAGTCCTTTTATAGCAGGCACTTGTTCAAATATATTATTAGCTCTAACTGCTTTTTCTAAAGCAACTAATTGTTTAAATCTATCAGAATATTTTTCTGCTAATGATGTTGAATATCTATTTAATTCTTTTTGTGTTGCATCTCTAGGCACTATTTGATTAACTACTTCATTTAATGTATCTTCCATTTCATCAAATGTAGGTATTGTATATCTTGCAGCTAATACTTGTAGAGCTTGTTCATCTTCTAGTTTTTTTTGTAATTCTTCTTGTTTACGTACATCTCTACCTACACCTTGTACAGCTTGGTCTAACATAGCTCTACCAAATATTATTTCGTCACTTTCGTTTTCTAAAAATCCATATTGTCCATCTTTATACTGTTGTATGAGTGCTTGACCTTCTTCACTATTTATATCTATCTTAAAATTTTTGTCTGCATAGTCCATTAATATAGACAACACTTGTTCTGTTTTTTGTCCAAACTGGTCTTCATCATCAAAATAATCAGGAGCTACTACACCGTTTCTTACTAAATCATTTTGTAATCCACCAATTAATTCAGGTGATATTGTTTCGTTATATAGTGCTGTAAAACCTTTAGGAAATATAGAAGGTAATGTAAGTTGGTCTAAACTACCTGTTTCAGTGTTATAAGAATAAAATACTCTTTCTCCAGTTAATGCACCTAAATCAAATCCTGCTTCTTGAAATGCTTTTTGTATACTTTCATCAACTGTAGATTGTACTTTGTCTTCAGTAACAATACCTTCACCAGTTGGTTCTCCTCGTACTGCAGCTATTTCACTTATAATAAAATCAATAGCTTCCTCATCTTGTGTTTGTACAGCAGCAAGTACTCTATCGTAAAAACCACCTAATGCTTGTCTACCTTCAGCACTTTCTATTTGGTCAATAGTTATTCCGAATGTATCAAATATTTTTTTCTCTAACTCAGTCATTAAATATACCCATTACCTCTGTATCGTCTCTAAATAATCTACTGTAAACACCTATCCAAACGTATTTAAAATCAGGATACTGCTCAATAATTGACTTAGCAATTTGTGCAACACCTAATCGTAATGCTTTTGCTTGTGTATCTCCACTTGTTAACCACCATTCAGGATTGTCAGTAGGTGACAATTCAGCAGATATTTCTGCTGCTTGTGACCATACAGGGTTAAACTCAGCAAATGCTTTACCACTTTCTGTAGTCATTATAGTATCATTATTTAACCATTTATTCTGCATTTCTTCCAATACTACTTTTGCTTTTACTGGATTAATTAATCCATAATCTCTTTGAAATCCTGGTAAGTCGTTAATTAAATAGTTTTTATAAACACGTATTAATACTGTTTCTTCTTTACTTGTTAGACCCATAGCTTCTACTTGTTCTTTAAATGCTGTATATCTAAAATATCCTAACGTATCATTAACTTGTCTTTGATACTGTTCAGGGTCTAATGTTTCTATATCACCTTTGTTAAATGCGTCATACATTTGTGCATAGTTTCTTTCATCATAAGGACTATCAGGTAACACATAGTATTTAGACAATGGCACTGCATCTAATACTGCTTTATTTTCTGATTGAAACTCCATAACTCTATCTGTAAATGATTGTCTACCTACTTTAGATTGTGTCTTAGGTGCTGTTAACCAACCATGTTCTATACCATATATAGATACAAATTCATTAAATGCTGCAATATTGTCATTATCATTTGCGTCAATAAGTTTTGTATATTCTTTTGCTAGTTGTTGTGTACCCCAATATTTACCATTCTTGTCTTCTATATAATATCTTGGTGTCCAACCTGTAGGTAAAAAGAACTGTGATATACCTCTAAATAAATATAACTTAGATGCTTGTAACTTAGAATACTTAAGATATGCTTCGTCAACTGTAAGTCCTCTATCTAAATATCTATCTAACTTGCCTTGTTCTGCAAGAGCTTTATCTCTACCAACAGCTTTACCATACTTATATACATCAATAGTTGTAGATGCACGTAATTGTGATGCTTCATCTCCTACACCAACTGCTGCTGTAATTTTTTGTAACCATGCAGGCAAAGGTATAATATCTTTTGCACTTGGTGGTCCAAACTCACCATACAATAATCCACGTACTTCGTTTCCTAATCCGTGTCTTGGTAATACTTTGTCAGCAAGTACACCTACATAAGGTAATGGTGCAGGAACAAATCCTTGTCCTAATAAGTTAATTCCTTGCACAAATCCTTTAGGTGCAACTCTTACATCTGATTGTTCTCCAAATATAGAGTTAGTAAGAAAGTCAGAACCAGGGTATACAAACATTTCACTACCACTACCACTAGGGTCAGGTGCAAAGAAACCCTCACCTGAATAACCAACAGCATCAGAACCTCTAGCACCAGTAACTGCAAGTTGTGCTTGTCTTGCTCTATATGGATTATTTATAAGTAACTTACTCCATGTTTGTGCAAGTTCAAACCATACTTCAGGGAATGGGAATATGTTTCTAGTTATATCAGATATTAAATGTTTTTTAGATGCGTCATATAATAATTGTTTTGTAGCAGATAAACCATATGCTTTACTTTGTACGTTTGCTAAATCATAATCATCTATCTTGCGTACTGCAGTTATACCTTTCTGACCTTGTAATTCTTCTATAAGTTTTTTAGGTATCTTTGCTTCTTGTGCTTCTTTTATAAATCTAACTTGTAAATCATCTGACATACTTCCAAAGTTATCACTTACCCATTGCCATCTATATTGTTTAAATACAACAGACCTAGATAAATATGCATTAGGTTTTGTCATTAAATGTTTAAATGCAGTATCAACCATTATGTCTAATCTATTTTCTATTCTGCCTAAAAATCCTGTAATTGGTGGTTGTGGTTTATGATATTTGACTAAACCAAACTCTACACCTTCATCTACAAAACTAGACAATCCTTTATATATTTTTGCTAAATGGTCTTTACCATATTCTTTAGTTACATCATTAATAAAACCTATTTTTGTACCACTAGGTGTTTCTAACTTACCTGTCCATATAGCTTCACGTAATCTAGCATCACCACCATATGCACCAAACTTATAACTATATTTATTACCTGCAACATAATTAACACCTTCTTCTAATAGCTCGCCTGTTTTCATTCTTATTCTTGCTTCTACAGATGCTAAGTATGCGTCCATATCATTTGTGTTAGTTAGTAATCCTTGCATTTTTTTACCACCTAAACGTGCTAAATCTTGTCTCAGTGGTAATGCAGCTTTACTTCTAAACCACGCTTTTGATGCGTCATTAAAACCATTCTCAGCTAAATATCTAGCTATAGGGTCATTGCGTAATTGCATAAGTTCAAAGGCAATACCTTGAACATAATTTTCTTCACCTTTTCTAATAGCAACATAATCCCTACCCATTTTGCCTGCTTTAGTAGGTCTACCTCTTAATGCTCCTGCAGTCCAGTTACTGTTAGTTACTTCTGCAAATTCAAGACTTTCTCTAAGTTTTGCACTATCAACACCACCTGCAGAAATAATATCTTTACCTTTTATGTTTACATTGTGACCATGTGACCTAGCCCATATCATGTAATCTGCAGGGTGAGTAAACATACTGTCTACACCTGCTGCTGCCATTCTTAAACTTTCTTCTAAGAAAACTCTGACAAACCAAGCACCTCGTAAAAGTACTAATGGTTTAAATAAATTACGTGTCATATAATCAAGTGTTAATGTATATGCATCATCTGTAAGTCCTTTGCTAGGAATTAAACCTTTAAAGTTTGTATCACCTTTTAACAACTGAACAGCATTTTGTTTTGTATGTCTTAAGTTAGCTCTAAGTCCACTTTCAAACTCATCACCATATGTAGTAAATACTTTGCCCATAGCTCTGTTGATTAGTCTGTAATCCATAAGTGGTGCATATAATTCAGAACCTTCTGCTAATAAATGCAATGAAGGTACAAGCATTTCTACTTTTTCTCCATTAGGTCCACGTTCAATTATTGTTTCTACAACATCACCAACAAATGGCATGTTGTCACCAGTTAAGCTATCTACAAAATATTTTCTAATATCTGCATTTGTTTCAAATATTTTTTTTGCAATCATTGTTGCAGGTAATCTTTTACCACTAGCTTTAGCTCTTGCTTCGTCTCTTACTATTTGTTGATATGCAAATCTTTGTATTTCTTCAAAGTTACCATCTTCAATATCTATAAGTTCATCTACTATTGGTTTCATTTCATCAAACTTATAACCTGTAGCTTGCATATGTGATATTAAATTTTTAACTGCATTGTGTCTGTTTGTAAAAGATAAACCTACTTCAGGTGTAACACTTAATGTTTTATTCCAATATGGTTTTAATCCTGAACGTAATGTAGCACTAAAGCCCATAAGTTCTGCAAAACTATCTGTTGCTACAGGTTCTTGTTTAAGTACATTACCTGTACGTTTTAAACCACTTGCTAAATAACCACCAATACTTCTAAATGCAGCGTCTTCTTTACCAATAGCAGATAATGCTCTGCCTGCAGTTCTTTTTACAATATTTTGACTTTGTGATAATTCTTGACCTGTAAGTGCAGATTGTCTTAATACAGCATTAGTAAGTCCTGATTGTTTACCAGGCATTTGTGTAATTACACCTGTATCAAATAAATTATCTAATATATCTCTAACTTCTAAATAACTTTTACTATCTGCAATTTGTTTTGCTACTGTATGGTCAAGTTGGTCTAATCCTGGTGTACTCATTATTTTTGCTACGTTATTTTCTTCTGTTAATGCACGTGTTACGTTTCTACCAAAAGGACTATTCATTAAATCACGTGTTGTATTTTTAAATAAAGATTTACGTGTACCACTAATTACACCTGCTTGTTTGTAAAGTTTACGTCCTGCTCTAAAATCTGCTTTATCTTCAGGTGATAATGTTCTAATTAACTGACCATTACGTCCTGATATTTTTACAGGTTTATCTACAAATGGGTCAACACTATCTCCTAATGCATCTATGTTTCTATTAAATGTATTTAAATAGTTATCTACTTTTGTTGCATTTCTTGTATCAAGTAATTTGTCTACAGTAGTTGCAGCTCTACCTAATTTACCTAATGTACCTATACCTTTAGCTAATGGTAAATCTGCACCTAACATAGCACCTGCATCAATAATTCCTGACATAACATTTGCAGCAGTTGTACCTGAAGGTATTACATTATAAGTTATGGCTCTACCAGGACTATATGGTTGTAATACACCAGTATCTAATCCTCGTTTATTTCTCCACCAATTAGATACACTAAACCAGTCATTAATATTGTTACCAGGTCCTGCATAATTAGAACTTTTACCTTCATAAAACATAATTTTATTTGGGTCATTTAAAGATGTATATTCTTGTATTCCTAATGCTTCATTAGCTTTTATAGGTGTACCTACATTGTCATAAAATATTTTTCTTGCTTCTTTTTCAGAATATCCCATATCAACAAGTCTGTGATAACGTGCATCATCTTCTGCTAATATACTTTCAAATAAAAACTTTCTTCCTTCTCTTTGATAATTAACAGGATTACCTGCTATGGCTTCTTTAAATGCAGCAGCAAATGCAGTTTGTCCTGCCATATCATTGGCTTCACTCCACATATTTATATAAGAACGTAATTCACCCCACATGTTTTTATCTTTACCAATATCAGGAACTGTTGTATTAGATACAAACATTTGTAAATTAGATTGTGCTTCTTCAGGTGTATAACCTTCTTGTAACCATTTGTCATAAAATATTAAATCAGAAACATATTTATTTTGTTTGTTTAATTTACGTATTTTTTCTCCAAAACTTTCTACAGCAAGTAAAGCCCATATACCTAATTCTGCATCACCTTTAACAGCTTTTAATAAATTAACAGTCATATCTTGATGTTCAGGATATAAATATTCTCCATTAGCATCAGTAGATGCAAGTTCCCATGCAATCTTACCTGTTTCTGCTTGTTTAACAGAATATTTATCTGCAACATTTTCTACTGCAGGGCTTTCAGGATTAACACCTAACATAGCCATAGGAGTAAGTAAACCTTTAGGTAAATTTGGATATTTTTTACTTATTGCAATTAAATTTTTAGCTACATCTACAGTTAAATTCTTTTTAAGATTTTTCCATTTAGTATTTCTAGCTTCGTTTTGTTTTAATAAATCTTCTTCGTAGACTGGGTCAGGAAAATACATTAGTTACTCCCTTGATTAATCAACTCCGATATTATTGAACTTGGCATTATTTGATACATTGCAGCTAATAACATGTTCTCATCTTCATCAATAGCTTGCATAGGCGGACTTCCTGCACCTAACATAGCTCCTTCTGTTATAGGTTCTGCAGGTCGTTCTGTTGGTGCAAATACATTTGGTATAGATACTTGTTGTTGTGCAGGTAAAGGAGCAGATTGTTGTTGTTCTACTAATGCTTTACCTTCACCATATGCTTGACCAGGTATTCTTCTTATAGGTTGTTTGCTACTACCTGCACCACCATCTGTTCTTGCAGATAAAGCACCTGGTCCACTTACAGGAGCAGGATTACTTGGTTGCCTATATCCACCTCTACTACGCTTCTTTGCCATAATCCTCCATTACAACTATAAAAATACCTGGATACGGACTAATAACTTCATATGCTTGTTCCATATTTATTATTTGTGTATCACCATATTCTTCGTTAATTAAACTCCAAAACTCGTTTTCTATAAAATCGTCTGTCATTATACAAGACCAAATGCTTCTTGAATACTAGGTGTTTGTTGTGGCATAGCTTGAGCCATTTGTTGTTGTTCAATCATTGCCATTTGCTCAGGGGATAGCTGAGGTTCTTCAGGTGTATAAAACTGTTTAAGTATTTCTGTCATAGCATTTGGATTTTCATATACAGCTATAACTGCCATAGTTGCAGCAGCATCACCTTGTGCTGACCTAGATAGTACACTATCAAACAATACAGTTTCTGCTTTGTTTTTACGTATACGTTCTTGTACTTTTGCAATATTTTCTAATCCATCAATATTATCTTGCAAAGTTTCTACATCTATAACGCCTGCTTGTAGTAACTGTAAACCTGTAACAATTTTTTGTGGCTCATCAAATCCTGCCATAACACCATATATACGTCTTGTTTTATGGTCTCCACCAATATCACTAAGTGGTTTATAATTTTCAGAAAAAGATGTTCCATTAAAGTAACCTGCCATAGGTTTACTTTCTGCACCAGTTTCTAATGTAATAATTTCATCTAGCTCAAGTCGTTTGTTATCCATTTCAGATACACCGACTTTAATTATTTCTCTGTACTCATTAATCATAAGTGACATAGAACTATTTAATTCTGCTAGTCCTGCACCAGTAGCTACGCTTGCAGGTGATTGGGCATCATCAGTTACTGGGTAACCGCCTACAAGCCGTAACTGTCTTTCTAACCTGTCCACTTGTTGGAATAGCTGATATGGTATGTTATTCGCAGGTTTAGAAACTTGTGTACCTGGAGCTAAATAGTTAACAGCAAATCTACCTTTACGATATTGTCCGCTTTCTAGCTCACCTGAAATATTTGTTTCTGTAAATACAGCATCTTCCATAGCAATAGCTGACATAATATTTATTTTTGCCATCATTGCCATAAGACCTATTGTGTGGTCATACTGACCTTTTAATTCATCAAAACTAAATCGTTTCATAAATACAAAAGGAACTGTACTTAGTGGATTAGGTATATAATCAAACAGTTGTCTAGTTTCAGGATATACAATGTATGTTCCTGTAATGTCGTAGTACTCAATAATGTCTACGCCTTGACCAGTGTTATCTTCCCAGTCTGCTTGTTGTACATTACCTCTGTCATAACCAATAAGTGATGTACTTGAATTAGGTGTAGCACCTGTTTTTTTCTTTTCGTTTGGTTTAAGAATTACATTTTTATACTCAGGATATATTTGTGCAAGTTTCCATCTAGGTACACTTCTAAGTATTGCTAACTCTTGTGGTTTTTGGTCAGGACCAAAGTTACCTGGAAATGTATCATATGGGTCTCTAAGTTCTGCTTGCGGATATACAAAACCATTTTTATCCATTTTGCTATTTATAACCCATGCACAATAACCATAACCTGGTAACCATCTAGCAGCTTGTGCTAATTGTAAATTTAATCTTTGTTTTTCGTCATATGATGAAACAATGCGTTCTAATTTTTCTGCACGTTGTCTTGCTCTATCACTTTCATTATTATTTAAAACATCAACACGTACTTGTGGTACACCTGATATTTTTTGTGCAAGTCTATCAATACCTGATTGTAATAAATTAGGAGCAGGTAATAAATCTGCATCTGAAGTATCCATTTGATTACCTAGTAATGCACGGATACCATCTGAACCACCATTAAGTATTGCTTTAATTCTATATTTGTTTAATTGTCTACTATCACTAGGAGTTCCTGCAACTAATTCTTGTGCTGCGTCTATTACTTCCTGTGCTGACTTCCTATTTAAATCTATTGCCATGGTGCGTCATTCATCTCTGTTATATTATAACCACTAAAACTTGGATTGTATTCCATTCCTACCTCTGCTAAATGTTCTTTCTGTACACGTCTAAATACTTTCATAGGAAACCAACCTGCCATTACAATATCAGTTTTATGCTTGTTTCTGCTTGAAACTGGTTTACCATCAAAGTACACTAATTGTCTTTTATAACTATCTATTTTAGCTTGACTTTCCGAATTGCCATAAGGTAAATGAATTTTATTTGCCTCAAATAATTCTGCCATTGCACCTACACCATATAGTGGGTCGTGTTTATTTTTGCCTGTAAGATGTCCTTGTAACAAAATACCTGTACGTAGTGTTAATTCTTTTATATTGCCATCTTGTCTGATAGCTGTTTGAAATCCGTTTTCTTCTATTATCCAATGTGACAAATCATATTTATGCCACCAATCACTAATTATTTGTGCAGCAGCTCTAACACCACCACCTTGTTGATTATCTATATCTATACAATAAAGTTCTGAGTTATATGTGTCTATACCCCATAATACTGCAGCTTGATAACCACTAGCTGACGGGTCAAGTCCTGCAACAAGTTGTAATTGTTTTGGTATTGTTCCTACAACTAAATCTGTACGTTTACAACTATCTACAGCATCAGGACTAAATATTTGTGTGCCTTGTACATACGCTTGATTAAAATAAACCATTTCAAATATTTGTCTACCACCTGTTGTCTCTGCAGCTTTCATTCTTGACATTAACCATTTGTGAGAACGTTTACTATCCCACAACATGCAGTCAGTATGTTCTTCGTGTGATACTTCAGGTAGGTCGCATTCTAAATCATGTGCAGTTTCTACAATAGATGTGTAGTTGTCGTTGTTAAGTAAATGATGATATAAGTCGTCAGGGTGTTGTCTTGAACCAATTACTACTACAGCAGTATGTTCCTCTTTACGACTTGATAATGTTGTAGTCCACCATTGTCTAGTGTTTTCTCTAGCACCAGGTTGCATAGTAGTTTGGTGGTCTTCAATGTCGTCTGCAATTATTATGTCACAGTCACGAGATAAAATCTTACCACCTTTACCTACAGCTACCATAGTTGGTGATTTAATACCTGGTACTGTTCTAGTACCTACAGTAAACTGGTTAGATGCCCACATCTTTCCTGACCTATTATCAGGTTTAAAGTTTTTACCAGGTTCACAGAAATCTTCTTGTAATCTTTCATTGCTTTCAAGTTGGTCTAATACTGCAGATACAGCATTCTTTGCAATATCCTCGTTACCACCTACCCACATAATTCTTACGTTAGGGTTTTTACATATTTGATATACTGCAAAATGTATTAATAGTTCTGTCTTTCCGTGTCTAGGGGGCGACAGTATCAGTAATTCTTCTCCGTTATCTATAGAACTGATTATGTTATTTATCCAGTTTTCATGAAAGTTTGCTGTCTCATATTTTTCACCAGTCTCAGTAGCAAAGTAGTTGTGCCGAAAGGCGGAAAAATTTTTTAATGATTTCTCTGCTTCCTTAGACACTTCCCAATCTTCAGCATCTAGTTTATTTTGTAGGTCTATCTGATAAGCAGCGTTCATCTTAGATATAGTTGCAATAGGGCAACCAATAACTTCTGCTGCTTTAGTGGCAGTTAGCTCACTATTCATAACTTTGTCAGCTAAACTACTATCTACATACTCTTGGTAATACTTGCCCTTCATTGGGGTCAATGCAGAATATTTACTATTTATAGGTTTGTCTTGTTTTTTGTTATGCCTGTACTCTTTCATATACTGCCTACGTTGACATTGTGTAGAACAATACTTGGATTTGTTTGCTGTTAACCTTTTTCTACAGTTAGTAGCGTGACATACTTTCTTAGACATATATTCCTATCTTTTTTGTAAAGATTTGTGTAATGATAATTATATGGTAACATACTTTAAATTACAAACATTGGGAATAAGTAATTAGTTACAAGTAAAGTTGCAATCGGGGTGCAGAAAGCTCAGGATAGGTCAAACTATACAGCAGTAACACAAACTGAGTACTCAAGGACTAACCAAAATTTTCAATCAAACTTCACTCCCCCTATAGCCCGCTACGCTCAAAAGGAGTACAAAAACCTTTATCTGACTTACCTTTACAATGTTTTACTAGAATATTTCTTTCTACTTACATATATACAGGTGGGGGTACGCATATTAGCATGTGTGGGTCATACGCATTATGCACACGTACATATGCAGGTAGCCCGTACACATAATGCATAGGCACATATGTCATGTGCTTGTGTACACAGATGTATGCACCTATATGAAGGGGTATGCAAGTTAAACACCCCCATATGTAGTAGGTTTAAGTTCTTTGATACTGCAAGGAACTCTTAGACTATTCTATAAGAATAGAGTACAATAGAGTACACAACATATTGTGTTTCCCAATGAGACCACTAGATGTAGTGGGTATTGCCGAGAGGTAATAGTATTTAACCCCTTACTCTTGTAAGGGGATTAAATACATTAATCCGTGTGAGAAAGGTTGAGAAAATGCCAAGAATTGAACAACGCGATATGTTCCTTGCGTGTGGGTGTAATAATCGCACAGACGAGGGAACAGACACCAAAATGGTGCAATTTTACCACTATCAAGATAGTGGTGAGTACAACGTAGAACTTCACGCGTGTCCACAAAAGAATTGTTATACAATTCTTCCTGCACTCGTAATGCACGTTTCGCCTGAGTTGACCGAGCTTTCCATAGTAAACTATGGAAGTGATTGTGACGGGAGCTATTCGCATTATGACACGTATACACGTGAGGAAGTTTTGAGCCGAAAAGGTGGAGTTTAGGGAATTTAACCCCTTAACTTGTTAAGGGGATTAAATCCCTATTGCTGATGAAAAAACAAAGCATGAGCCGTTGAGGTGGAGCTAAAACACGTGTCAGCTACGTGTACCTGCGTGTGCAGGTGGACATGCCTATATGTATGTGGGGTGTGTCCAAGTGTACACACATACGAAAGTGAGAAAAAATATGAGTAAATTAGTGGCTAACGCCAATGTGACAGTGTATAACGTGCGTGATGAGAAGAATGCACCAATCCCTAACTATTTCATAGTTAAGGTTAACGAGACTAGAGAATACTTTGTCTCAAGCGAGCAAGTGAATGACGCAAGCGAACTTACAAGTGAGAACACTGTTAGCCCAATGACGAAAAACTACGCAGACGCACAGGACATGGTCAAAGTCTTAGGTGCAGATGTGACACTCAAGCACATCACACCTGAGGGATTAACCAAAATCCGTTCAGAACGTGGCAAAAGAGCATGGGCAAAGAAAAAAGAGTTAGCTAAAGCTACAAGCTAGTGTTTATCTCGCACCCACCTGAGATGGTGGGTGTAGGATATACATTAACTGTATATTATACTGTAAATATCCGTTCTGAAGATAAGGAAAGATAATGATAAAAAGCATAAAACAATATAGTAATGACCACACACGTGTGGGTAGGTTAATCATTTGGTTAGCTTATGCGTTAGGTTTGCATGATGAATGTAACCCTAAAGCCCTCACGGGTGTACAAGAGTGGGAGTGTTGGTGCGTATGAAAAACATATGTCCTACTTGTTATAAATATACAAGAATTTCGCACAATCATACAAGAAAGGAACAATAATGTGTAATCAATGTTTCGGCACGTTAGAACCAGATAGCCAATTCTACGTACATAATGGTTGGGTTTATTGCGACCAAGAATGCTTTAACGAGGGCATACAAAACGAGATGATGTATGCGTGGCTTGTATTTAAAAACTGCATTGACTTGTACAATGGCGAGGAACTGTTGGGTAGTCAAACGCTAGTGAGTTAATTAATTAACCCCTTAATTTATTAAGGGGCTTAATTAATTAGATTGGAGATTTTATGAGTGTCCGTGTAAGTGGAAATGATAATGACATGTTATGCGATAATTGTAGACAAAACAATTATGCACGTGTAGGCATACATAGCAATGTTAAAAGTACTGTACACGTAATGGTGATGTGCTTTTCATGTAATTATCAAACAGTAAAAAAGTTAAGTACGAAAAGGAACTTATGACATTACACGACAAAACTTCCCCACGCTATCACGCAGGATACGACTTTACGTTTCCTAAAGAGATATTTAATTATCGCAGTGATTTGTATGAGGAAGTAAAACGAATACATAAACAAAAGAAACGTACATACGACCTTGACGAGTTCAAGAAACGTTTGTATATAGATTAGTGTACAGTGGTGTGTCACCTGATGCACCACATACACGGAAAGTGAGAAAACAAAATGGGCGAAAGAGCCAATATTCTGTTATATCAGAAACGTGACCTTACACACGTAGTGAACCATAGTGGAAAGGATTTGTACAACTACAGTCCTGTCATCTATACACACTGGGGTGGGTATGAAGTCAAAAACGTTGTGCAAGAAGTAGCACAACACTACAAAGAAGATACGAGTGATACTAATTGGGAACCTGACATGCGTGTAGAAGTTGAACGTGTGTTTCCTAAATTACTTGTTGCTTGTATCAAAAACGGATTGCAACCAAGCGTATTCAACTTTGACATGCGTAAATTTGAACACGAGTTGCCGAAGGGTAATGACATGCCAATTGTTGCAGATGATTGGGGTACATTACTTGTAGATATTAATTCGTGGTCTTATGAAACATTAGATTACGATTGGAGTAAAGCAAATGTTTAGTATGCAGGGGTTATTTATAACGTTTATGTTCGGTGTATTGGTGGGTATGGTTATATTCACCATTATGTACATGTTCAACGAGATAAAGAACAATCGTGCAAAAGAAGATAAACGTGCAAGACTAAGCGAAGATTTCATGCGTGACTTCTTCAGGGATAAAGAATAATATAATTTAACCCCTTAATTTATTAAGGGGATTAAATTATATAGAGAGGAGCTGTTGTGAGTTGCAAACAAGGCGTTTCACGATATGCGAAAGACGTTGATAAAAATGATGAGCTTATTACCATTGGGCATAAAAGCGTTCCCGTGATAGCTGTTAGCCGTGCGTTTGGTAAAACAACAATTACGTATGGGGATACGAATAAACCAACGCAAAAAGTCTTTGGTAACAACGATAACGTTGTTGTCAATGAGAAAATTTATAGGCAACGCATGAAACCCAACAGGTAAAAGCTATTGCATACACTCTCCATAACCTTGTACTGTGATACAAGGGGGTGTGTGCATAGCTTAGTGTCTATTGTGTGTATCTAATTTCCCTGTTAGTACGTATATATACCACACATGGTAGGCACTAAGGTAGGTAGCTTGTAACACATAGGTAGTAACTCAATTTCAACCTTCTACTTGTGTGTTACAAGCTGTCTATAAGAAAGGATAGGTGATACATATGTTACCTGACGGCATGGTTCGTAAAGAACCACCAAGCACTACGCAACGTGGTGGGCGACAACCTAAGATTTTGTCACAAGACAAGGTTAAAGTGTTGTTAAATAACCCAAACACGTGGTACGTAATTGCTACACAAAATACATGGTCTAGTGGTGTTGTGCAGAATATACAAAGCATGACACAACGGAACATATCACACTTAAAAGATAAAGGGTCTTTTGAGTGTAAACAAAGAAGAAATGAAAATACGGGTGTGGACTTGTTTTGCAGGTTCGTACCGAAAGGATAAATACAAATATGAGTAAAAACAAAACATGTTGGGATTTAGCCCAACTCGTAATAGGTAATTCAAACAGAGTACTCTTATACGGACCTCCAGGTACGGGTAAGACACACACTGCTGTGAAAGAGAATACACCATTGAACATCAATGGGGAAGCAAACGTATTCCAAATCACTATGACAGAAGAAAGTTCAAGTGCAGACTTAATGGGCTTTTATCAAATAGGTGAAAATCAGCAGTTCGTATGGCATGACGGCATAGCAATTCAAGCATGGCGTAATGGTGGTAGGTTAATCATTAATGAGATTGACCACGCTTCACCTGACGCAATGACATTCTTGCATGCAATACTTGATGACAAATCAGTTGCAGGTATCACTCTCAATAACCGAGAGAAAGAAACTGTACACCCTGCAGAGGGATTTCAAGTAGTTGCAACAAGTAATGCTGACCCCGAAAGCTTACCTCAAGCAGTCAAGGATAGATTTCCTGTATCTATATACATGGATAGTATCAATCCAAAAGCACTTGAGAAGTTTCCTGAGGAATGGCGTGAAGTCATAAACGATACTGCTACAAATAATGAGGAGTATGAACGTATCTCTGTTCGTAAATGGGAAGAATTTTTCAGACTTACAGATGAGCAAGGTGTGGATATGGACGTTGCAGGGCAACTCGTATTCGGTGATAGAAGTGAGGAGTTACTTGACGCTATCAAACTTGCGAAAGTAGAGGGATAATGTCGTATCTATATCATGTAGGTGAAGCGTCAATGGACGAAAGACATTGGTCTATATCGTCTCCACGCATACTTACAAAAGAAGAAGTAACAGAGGCATTTTGTAATGCAGACTTTGAGATTGGACAAAAGCCACAAACGATTGGACTTGACACAGGTGTTGAAGTCACAGTTATATTTGAGGGTATTGAGTTCGGTAATGACGGACAAGTTAGCTTATATCATGGCGAGATTGCAGAGGAAGAATAATGAAACATAGACCCTTTCCCGAAATTGTAACGGGTGAACACGATTGGGAAGTCTTTGAGGACACTGAACGCCCTCGTACAGACATGACTAATCGTAAGATGTATGTTCCCTTAGATGATGATTGCCCACGTTGTGGGTTACAACATGGTCGTATGGTTCGTAGACACGAGCTTGGTCATGTTAAATGGTCACCAAAGTCTATGGGTAAATTGAAGAAAAACGTTGTAGAAGAAGCAGTACACCTGCTTGAAGAAATACGTATCAACACTTTACTCACAAGAAATTTTATACCAATGGACGAGCCACACAGATGTCTTGAAGATGTGAAGATGTTTACAAGACAACTTGTTGAGAAAGGTAGTATTGCAGAGATACTCAAGTGGTGTCTTGCAGGTACATTCTATCGTGACCATGTAAGAAGTTGGTTTCATGCAAATGCGTATTACCACCCTAACTCAAACAGTGCAAAAATGAATAGGCAAAGTTCTAATAGTGTTAGTCATGAGTTAGAAGCAACTCTTGAAGCTATGTATGATTATATAGATAGCAACACTCTTACAATGGGTAGGATAAAAGACCTTGAGTATGTGATTGAAACTACTAAATACTTTCATGAACGTATGGTAACTATTAGTACTAACTCAAGAAAACTTGCTAGTAAGATATCATTCCAACGTGTAAAGAAATATGCAGAAGAACTATCTGACATACTCAATATGTTCAATCAAAGACCCGAAGAAGATGAGGTCATGCTTGAAGCAGAAGCACAAAAAGAACTTGAGGAATTGCTTGAAGATGAAGAGCTTGAATTATCTCAAGAGCAAGCATACAGTGAAGCAGGTCTTATTGAACCTACAGATATGAAAGAGTTGGCAAGACGTAACAAGAAAGATGAGTTAGAAGTACGTGTTAAGTGGAACAATTCCAAACACAAACCTGTATGGGGTGAAATGGAAATACATACACCACCATGTACAATAAATCTATCTAACAAGCTACGTCAAGGGTATGTAAAAACACCAAAGGAATACGGACAAACACCTAATAACTTACAACGTTATTGTGTAGACAAAAAAGTCTTTTCCAAAAAGACTAAAGTTTATGGTGGTACTGTTCTCATAGACGCTTCGGGGTCAATGAACTTTGATGGTGATGACATACTTGAGATAATGAATGAAGTTCCTGCAGTGACTATTGCTATGTACAATGGTATGGGTCGCTTTGGTAACTTACGTATTATTGCAAGAAATGGTCGTAGGGTAGATGATGACTACATTAATTATCATTCAGGTAGAGGTAATGTCATTGACAGACCTGCACTTGAGTGGCTAGGTAGACAAGAACCTAAACGACTATGGGTTTCAGATATGTACGTTGTACCTACAAATGAAACATCTCGTCAAGCATTAGATGAATGCCTTGATATTGTAAGAAAGTATAACATTACAAGACTTGCAAACATTGATGAGGTAAAGCTATTCGCTAAACAATTAAATGTACTAAAATGAGAATGGTTATGTTATCGGGCAACCGATACATGTTTCCTTTCGCATGTAGTACATAACAAGTAAGTAAGGAATAGAGACGTAGGAGAGCTACGTACGGGTTGTTTTTCTTTGTAAGTACTTCAAGAAATACAAACTTGCAAGATTTGTTCCCTTCATGAACACCTTATTTACGTTTATCTATATTTACCTATATTCGTCTTAGCTTTATGCTAGACTTATCTCATGGTAGATATAGATAAATTACTAGAAGAAGCCGAGCATGGTGAAGTTGGTAACTTTGTAGAACGTAAAATTACTGATGAAGCTATGCCGTTTTGGAAAGCTATAGTTGAGCGAGTACAAAATGGTAATGACGTAAAGCCATATCGTATAGTTAAGATACTTGAACGTGAGTATGGTATCAAGATAAGCGATAGTGCATTACGAAGATATTTACGAGGTCTTGCGAATGGTAAATAAAAACTTAGCTAAATTACTTGCAGAAGCAGAGAGCGAGAAAATACTTGAGCTTGAGCAAGCTAACATAAAGCTATTAAAACAACTAGAGAAATCTAAAAATAAAACACAAGCACTTGTTGACGCTGTGTATGACGCAGTTAAAACAAGCATTACGACATATCGTGCAGGTAAAATTCCTAAACCTACACTTACTACGAAGAAAAGTAAGGGTGAAGAAATTGCCTGTGCAGTATTGAGTGACATTCAACTTGCTAAAGTTACACCAACATACAATACGGCAGTAGCTGAAGAACGTGTTGTGCAATATGCACATAAAATAGTTGAACTAACCAACATACAAAGACAAGCAACCAATGTTACGAAATGTGCAGTGTTTGCCGTAGGTGACATTGTTGAGGGAGAACTTATATTTCCTGGACAAGAACATCTAATTGACGCTTCATTGTACAACCAAGTAACAGTTGACGCACCAAGAATATTGACACAGTTCTTTGACATATTGTTAGCGAACTTTGAAGAAGTAGATGTTCATTGGGTCATTGGTAATCACGGACACTTAGGTGGACGTTCACGTAAAAACTATCACCCCGATAGTAATGCTGACAGAATGTTAGGCAAGATTATGGAGATGATATATGCAAAAGAAAAACGTATTAAGTGGACAATTCCCGACAGTACAGGCGATAATCATTGGTTTGATATTGCAGACTTAGGTGAAAAGTGCAGGTTTTTCTTATGGCATGGTGATAATGTACGTGGATTTGGTGGTTTTCCATGGTATGGCTTTGGTAAAAAGATAATGGGTTGGAAAACATTAGCTAGTCAAGGGCTTATGCCCGACTTTAACTACGCTATTGCAGGTCATTTTCATACACCAAACACTCAATACATTAATGACGTACGACTATGGATTAATGGAAGTACAGAAAGTTATAACACATACGCACTAGAACAGTTAGCAAGTATGGGAGTTCCCTGTCAATACTTACTATTTTGTAAGCCAAAACATGGAGTAACTGCTGAATACCTTGTAAAACTAGGTGATGTATAACTATAATGGATAGTATATGGCAAACATAAATGTCAAGAGCGAACACCAATTAGTTGGTATTGAATACTCAGGCGACAAGCCAATGTTGATATTCAAATCTGAAAGTGGAGAAATTCATTTTGAGAAGTTACAACGTGGTGTTTTACGCTTAGACAAAGAGTAGAGCAATTTCTTTTACTGTTCTTATTTATTAAGAACAGATAAAAGTAATTGAATAAAGGAAGGAAAAATTATGGCAGACAAGCCAATTAAATTGCTATCCCCTTTTCCCAAGAAGCTAGTTAAAAAAGCTCCTGCAGGAAAGTTCGGGGATTATGTACCACACGCTAATTATGTAGAAAGACTACGTGATAGTGGTGTGAAATACTCATGGGCATGTGAACCTGTATATGGTTTACACAAAGGTGAGAACAGAATAGTTGGTGCTAAAGGCACAATAACTATTGAAGACATGGGCAGTTATGACGGCTTTGGAGATATTGATACGTTTAAGTTAGATAGCCCAAAGCACAATGACGGCACCAATCTCAAAGACGCAGAGAGTGACGCATTCAAAAGAGCATGTATGCGTTTCGGTTTAGGTGTAGAACTATGGTCGGGTTCTGATGTATCAGAAGAAGAACATACTGCACTAGCAACTACAAGTGACCCCGATACAGACAATGTAATGGTTACTAAAGTAGATATGCGTAGAAAAGAAAACAAGACTGCTCCTGTAGAACCAAGACCTATTGAAGATATAGGCGAGGACGAAGCACCTTTTAGTGATACCTCTCAACCTGCTGATGATAAAGTAAAATTTATTAATCAAACTGTTGATAAGATGTTTGAGGGGGTTGATGAAAAGGTTGCAAGTTTTGCTCTTGACCTAG
>Ga0208666_1000153_pt1 | contig 32616 bp, 44 predicted proteins | sample 5B_taG_FD_184078 | JGI IMG/M metagenome (GOLD analysis project Ga0208666, IMG submission 184078) | Marine viral communities from the Subarctic Pacific Ocean - 5B_ETSP_OMZ_AT15132_CsCl metaG (SPAdes) (version 2) | ecosystem: Environmental > Aquatic > Marine > Oceanic | place: Pacific Ocean...
AATAAACGTATCTATGTTTTCTAGGCCTCTCAACCAATACTGTTCTTTCTTTAATATTTTCAACATCAGTAGATATAACGTGCCTTCCATGTTTTTGCTTTGTTCCGTCAATAAAAACTCTGTCTGTTCTCTTTGCAGATAAACCAACATAATCAAAATTAGTGGCTTGATAAACAAAGCCAGTATGATTCTGACTTGTATCTGCATAACTTATAACAATCCTGGGTTTAGGTAATAACTTCAAAGAAGAACTGATTAAGATAGATGCCTCATTCTTTTCATTGTTTTTTAAGACTAATCTATTTAATTCTATAACTAAGTCTTTGTATTCTTTTCCAGCTATACCATCACAGACTCTAGGAGAAGCTGGAGAGCCATAAGTTACACAACCTATTAATTTATTCTCACAGTTAAACAAACCATACGCATAAGTTATTGAAGGCATCCTCTTTGCATAATGTATGTCTAAAATAAATGGCTTTGTGTCTTCATAACTTATCTGTGTTATGTAATGATTTTTATGCTTTATTGTCTCTTGAAATAAATCTATCATTTTCTTCCTTCTTCTCATGTGTGTGCGAACCACAGGTTCGCCACACTATATGTACTGGTTAGTCTGTATTAGTCAAAACTACTAAGGAGTTGAGACATTTTTACCTACGAGTTGGGCTATTTTGACTAACCCCCCTAATGCTTTTTCTCCTTCTCTTTGGTCTTTTTTTTACCAAAAATACGATCATATTCTTGGTCAAATTTCTTTTTATTGTAAGGGCGGGGATTGCTGCCTTTGCTCATATCAACTTTATATCTTTATCTTTTTTCAACACATCCAATACAGGAGATTCATCATTTCTAAACAACGTCATTACAGACGTATCAACATCTCCGCTATTGGTCTTAACTACGCTTGCCCTAACCACTCTCGTTGGTTCAGGGTTCACTCCTTGCTCCATGCAAATCTGTTCAAAGTCATTGGCTAACCACAGTGCTAGTGCAAACCTCATTCCATCAACGATACTAGAAGCACCTCTAATAGACTGTCTCGCCTCCATACTGCTCTCTGTGCCAACTAAACCGCTCTTGTTCATGTGATGTATAGACAGCGTAGTTGCTCCTAGTTGTGCCGATATACTGGCACAGAACGAACACCACAACTGAGCTGACTCGTTACTGCTACTGATAGGGCTAGAAGCACTCACAAAGCTCTGTATTGGATCAAATACAACTAACTTAAGGTCAGGTATTGATTTAAGCTCTTCGACTAATTCTGTGGCTTGTGCGGTGATATTGTCCTCTGTCAACAAGATCATAGGCTTACCATGATCTGCAATGGTATAAACAAAGACATCATAAGGTGTATTAAATCTAGCACCATGTGGATCTAAAGAGTTTATTCTTCTGTGTATCTCTTCTTGATTATCTTCGCTTGATAACACAACTGAAGAACCAGACTGTGTAATATTTTTACCTAAAAATTTTCCTCCCCCCTTTGCTAAGTTCAAGGCTAACTGCAAAGCTAGAAATGATTTACCAATACCACCGACACTTGATAAGACTCCTGGTGCTTTTAGCGGAATAAAACGGTCAACTAACCACTCAATAGGAGGAGGACTACCGATGAGGTTTTTTATAGCGTACCGCTTTATCCCTAAACCAAAATCTTCAATCTCTTCTTTGACTTTATCTAACCCTACTTGTTGATGTAGATCATTAAAGTCTCCAATGATTGAAGGTAATTTTACTACAGAGTTATGCACAGCTTTTACACATTCTTCTGCTTTCTGCTGACCTACTCCATTTTTATCATTATCAAAAGCAATGATGAACTTAGCCTGTGTTTTCTCCCGCATCCTGTTCATTGCTTCCAAACCAAAAGTCGCTGAAAAAACAACAACTACTGGCAAACTTGTTGCTAAATGTACGCTAACTCCTGTAGCGACTCCCTCAACAACAACTATCTTTTCTAAACTGTGTAATTGGTTCAAATTAAAACCAATAGGAAAGACATTTCCCTTAACTTCGCTGGCAGATACAAACTTTTTACCACCTTTTTTGTCTATATACTGAAGACTTCTTAACTCACCTGTTATAGAATGCGCCACGGGAATTATTAGGCTACCGTTTAATTCCTTTAACCCATAATTATTAACTATATTTTTTGCACTTAAATAAGGATGCTCAACACAATCATTGCACTTTTTAAATCTCTCTCTAACCTCTTCTGCTACTTCATCTTGCCTCCGTTTCTTATGTTCTTCCCCTTGACGTATAGCTTCGTCCAGTTTGGCCTTTAGAACCTGTCTCTGAGTATCATTTAATTGGTTAGGGTCAACTGAAGACCACTTACCTTGTAAGCCAGTTCTCCAGTTACCCCATACGCAGTTCTGGTAATCTCCAGTTTCATTGAAGACATACCAACCAGACCGCTCCCCATGTTTATCAGGGCGAACACCAACACCCGACTTAACGGGTACTCTGACTAATTCGCCTGTGGTATTTACATAATCAATGAATAGACCATCATTGGTCATCTCACTAATTAATGAATCGATGCTTTTCTTTTCTCCTCTGAAACGAAAATTTTCATCTATGACGATTCCCTCATCGCCTACATATTTTCTTAAATCAACCATTTTCTCGTAATTCTTTTACGAGAAGTCCTTTATCTGCTAACTCCGAACAATAATTTAGATACTCTGCTATTGCTTTACCAAATAATTTTATTCTTTGATCTCTCTCCCACTCGTGCATAACAAATGTGTTTTCTTCTTTTGCTATGTCTAAGTAAGTATCTTTGGTTAGGGTCAAGGCATACTTGATACCTTCATAATTTAATTGTGCGACATACGGTAAAGGTTCTCCTCTTTCTAATCTTTCCTTTATTTTTTTTGTGTGTTCCATACAACAACTTCCGTAGTAACGATCCTCGTATCGTAATAACAGACCTCCGCAGGGTGAAATGCAATAACTGCATAGCGAAGGCCTGTCATACTTTAGGGGTTCATTAGAACGGGACATCTTCAGTAGACGTTTCTTCTTTAGGTTTCTGCGCAACCTTCTCCGTAGTCTCTTTTTTTACCACAGGTTGAAACGTATTACCGAAGTCTTCCTTTATCTCCATGTAACCCTTTTCACCTTCTACAAGCTCTGCCGACAGAGACTTGCCTAGAAGTTGAACACTAGGATCAGTTAAAGATCCCGTAACTCCACACGCTTTGCCAATCTTTCTAAGTGTTTCCACACCTATACTAACTGCCTTGTCGCTTGTGTTATGTGCCATAGTACAGGCATAGTTCATGTTAATAGTTGTATCTTCTACTTCAAAAAATAACTTCAAAGCTTCCCAACCATTAGCACCTGTAATGATTTCATCACCACAGAATGTCATGTTATACCTACCTGGTGTTAGCTTACCTCCGCCTCCACCGCCTTCGCTTACGCTATCCACGTCTAAGTCGTGGCCATACTTGGTTATATCTACCATTTTTATCTCCTTAGTTTTTGATGATTGCCTCTCTGATTGATTCCCAATCAAAAGGCATTTCTTCAGGTAAACCATATCTATTCTTGGCTAAGAACGCTGGTTTCGCAGTCGTGTAAATAACACGATCTCCCTGAACTGCTTTAGTGTTTGTCTGCCCGCCTTTTCCCTGTGTTTTAACTGTACCCAGTTTAAAGTTAGCAAAGAAACAACAATCACTATGCTCAAGTATTAAGTCTCCCGCTTTCCTGTGCAACTTCAGCTCGTGTCTGTCGTATGCCTCAATCTCAGGCGACTCAAATCTTTTTATTTGGTTATGTGCAATCTGAATAATAGTCATACTCTTCTCATCTCTAAGAAGGTTAAGTACGTCTATGTATTCTCTCCATTGTTTAAGAGCTTCAACATAGCCACGACCATAACCAAATTCTTCTATAGATTTCTTACCATGCTCTTGACAGACCTTCTCCCAAATTAATGGTTCAAGCCAGTCCAAACTATCTACAGCTAAAGTCTTATACTCGTGATCTTCGTCTAATAAATTTTTTAAATTAGCCAGGAACGTATCGTAGTCTTTAGCCACAGGAAAATGGTCACATTGAATCTTACCCATACCATCTTCAGTTAAAGCAAAGATAGGAGCATTCATACCAGATGCAAAAGATGTTTTACCAATCCCCGCACCTCCGTAAAGCACTATCTTAGGTGGTTTAAGTTTAGTCTTTTTTCTTATATCAGCTAGACTCATCTTCAACCTCTATTACGTTTTGTTCATTGTCGTTGTCAATGATTTGTTTTAAAGCTGTCTCCGCTCCCTTTATTGCATAATCCATTCTTCTTAAATCTGCATTGACTTGTCGAATGAATTCATCTCTGTTTTCTACAAATATTTTACGTTCATTGAAAACTTGTTGTGCTTCTGCTGAAAGGTCAGATACAAACATCTTTTCACCATCTTCTCCAAATTGCACAAAATCTTCTTCTTGTGCTTCCTGATTTTTTTTATCAGTCATTTTTTTCTCCTACATATTGTTTATAACTATCGCAAATACTCTTAGCATTGCAGAATCTACAATTCTCTTTGCTTGGGTTGTATTGCGGTTCTTCTTCGTCACAAGCATCTGCTGCTGGCTTCAAAGTCTCGTAACCCCAGTCCACTAGATTTGCTGCGGACATGGAATAAGATCGTATAGCACCGTCTTTGTGCCATGATCTAGGTTGTACTATTGTCATGGTAACTACTGTGTCTTCATTACCATATCTTGATAAAGCTCCTAAACTATATATAAGAAGCTGTGTGTTGTTCTCTACATCTACAGGAAACTTACCTGATTTTAGATCTATGATTTCTAATTCTTTCTCTCCTATCAGAATAGCATCTGCTGTTCCCCAAATGTGTTCTGATATTTCTTCCATGCTTACTCTCTCTTCTATCAGCATCTTTGCATTTAATTCTTCTTGTCTTTTATTGACGTAATCTACATATACTTCCGCACACTTAATCATGTCCTCGTCAACTTCTATCTCAAAATCTTCTACATATTCTTTTCTGCCTAACCAATAGTCTCTGAGTGTTACGTTTTCTAAACGATCTTTCAATAGCATCTCTGTCATGCTATGTACGAACGTACCAGATGCAGCTGCAAAGCTTGTAGAATAAGGCACTTGACTCGCTAGATTAGGCATACCAGGACAAGCCATCCATATCTTTGAACCACTAGGACTGAGTTTAGCGTGTGCCATTTAGTACCAGTCTTCCCTTCTCGTACTCTTCTATATAATCTATTTCGTATAGCACTTTGCCACCGATCTTAAAAAACTCAGGGCCTTGTCCTTTACCCCTTTGATTTTCTAGGGTTCTGGGACTTATCTTCCATCGTTGTGCTAGTTCTCTGGTGTCAAGAAATTTGCTGGTTTTATCTTCCATATTTTCCATTATTACTCCCTTCTGTACTCTTTGATTGCTAATTCTACATTTTATAACTAAAATATCAACCACAAGTAATGAAAAAGTCTAAAAAAGATAACAAAGCCACCAATCGTCAGGTTGGAGGCGATCATTACAGGAGTCTAAAGATCACTCCTACACAGTATATATATGCTAATGATCTATCTTGGAATCTAGGTAACTGTGTTAAATACATAACCAGAAACAAAGAAGACAAGGTAGAGGACTTATTAAAAGCCAAGCACTATATAGACTTAGAACTAGAGATGGTCTACGGATGCAATCCCGAAGGTATACGGGAGGAAAATAAATGAGCCAATATATAGATAAGGTAAAGATAGATGGCAAGACTACGAGTCTTAAAGACAATCCTTGCATATCAGTATGTAGCTTGACGTATGGAGCTGGAAACAAATGTATTTGTGGTCGCAGTTTAAGTCAGGTTTCTAACTGGAATGGTTATGATGATGTCACTAAGAAGATAATCGTAATGAACGCTATAGAAGATAAGGAGTCTTTTCCAAGACAGAAACTTACCTTCTTAGCGGATGAATACGAGATATCAATGGACTCTGCTAAACAAATCTTTGTCACAGACAGAAAGGAAACATAACATTATTCACCGTCAATAATGTTCTGTATGTGTTCTCCTACAAGGTTTGCATTGGCTATCGCCTTGTCCTGATGAATGTGTGCGTATCTTTGGGTGGTTGCTTGATCTCGGTGGCCTAACAAGTTACCTACCTCTGATAGATTAATCTTTTGCAAAGACCAAGATGCGTAACTATGTCTAATATCATGCAGTCTTATATCTTCTAAACCAATAGCTTGTTTGATGGTTTCCCACGTTCTTCTCGGTGTTTTAATGCCAATGATGTATTCAGAGGAGCGATCTTGCTGATTGATTATGTCCATTGCTATAGGTGTTAGATGAATAATACGATCCTCTCCGTACCTGTCTGTCTTATGATCCTTGATAACAAGTGTGTTACCTACCAGGTCAGTCCACTTAGCTTTGGCTATCTCTCCCTTCCTTGCACCTGTCAGGATTAGTAACCAAATAAAAGCAACTGATTTATGATAGATCTGCTCATCTTTTAATTTATTCAGCTGATCTTTGACTGCCAACAGTTCTTCATTTGTTAGGTATCGCTTGCGCTTGTTCTCCCTGTTCTTGGATATATTGGTGCTTGGGTTTATAACTACCAATGATAATGTAATGGCTAGGTTATAAATGGCTTTTATAATAGATAAACACTTATTAGCCAAAGAAGGTGCTCTGTCGCTAATATCAAAGTGTAACTGCGCTATGTCTCCACGAACAATCTCGTCTATCTTCTTGTTACCCAATACAGGACTGATATTCTTTTTATAGACTTGCTCTATCTTATCAACAGTCTTGATTTGTCTTCTTTTAAGGTCTTTGACATAGACCATAAACATTTCGTCTAAAGTTTTCATAACATCTCCCTAATGTGTTATTAGGTAGTATAGTGAACTTTATCTAATATGTCTAATATGTTGTCTATGGGGTTGTTGTTTTGCATCTCCTCATCTTTAATTGTAATTTGATTAGTATTACAAGGCTTACAAAAAACTACATTCATGTGTTGTAGGGAGACAAAAGCAAAGATGTCTATTGCTCCATCTTCATAGTTACGGTTCTTAGTGTGAGATCCTCTACGCATATCAAACCGCCAGTTCGCTCTATGCTTTTCTATCTTGGTCTTGGTTTTAACTTGTACTCTGTAAAGTGTGTTGTTGTATTCAAACAGTAAATCAGCTTCCGCTGAGTGCGGAATCATAAGAACTGTGTCGGAAATTTGAGAGAGAAGTGATGCTACGAAATACTCGCCAGAACGACCAACCCGTTCTGTGGTTCTTGACATGGTTTATTCTTGTCGCATGGACTCCTGTACCTGTTCAGATACCAACGGTACTGCTGGTTGAACTGCTATAGCACCAGCTGGTACATCTGGTAATTTAGGTAGCGACTGCAAGAATCTTTGTATAAATTCTTTCTTTTTATTTTCTCCAATTTTATCGTATTGTTTTATAAGATTTGCATTAAATGGTCTTGCTAAAAAATTATTTATTGCTTTTAATAAACCGAACCCAGCCACAGCTGTTAATCCTCCTCCCGCACTTATTCCCGCAGCTCCAGTCAAAGCTAAAGGTGTCATGCCTTGTGCAGACCTAAGAATACCAGACCTCATGATAAAAGTATTTACATCAGGAATAGCTTCTGGAAATCCTTTAAGAGCATCAAGAAATTTAAATAAATCTTCTGCTGTTGTTTCTTTATAGTCTTTCAATAATTCTTTAGTTGCCGAAAATTTAGTTCCCTTTAAGTTGTCAAACCCTAACTCCTTATACAAAGCATCAAAGTTTTTAACATCTCCTCTCATATTTTTTGTAAATATATCGTCTAAATAATTAGCAGCCAATATATTTACCCTCTTTGTACCAATTAAATTTCTTAACTCACGAACCGCTTCTGGTGATTTTGCGTCACTAAAAGTTTTTTTGTATAAATCTTCTAATCTTGCTGATGGGGGTTTGCCAACACCAGGCCTTAACGCTCCTCTGCTCATAGTTTTTTGGAATTCTTTACCAGTCTTGCCTTCAACTACGCTCATAAATTCTTTAAATTGATGATCTGCATCTCGCAACAGTCTTCCGTAGCTAGTTGTTGGATTTCTTAATTGATTTTTCATTTCTTTTTGTAATGCAGTTACAGTTTTGTAAGCAACATTGTTTGGACTTTGACTTTTTGCTGGATCGTATTTTTTTGATAAATCTGAAAGTCTACTGTCTAAAGCTTTTATGTCATCAAAATTCAAAATTTTTGGTGTTTCTATTCCTCTTCTAGTTCCTACAAAAAAACCAGTTACGTTTAATTGATCTAAAATTTCTTTTATGTCTGTTGGCATTTTCTCAAATGTGCTTTTAGGCATTGTTCTTCTAGCAACCAACCTTAAAGGCTCTATGTTAAAAAAATCTCCAGCTTTTTTCATTTCTTTTTCTGATCTTTTATATATGGCTTTATATGCTGATCTCCAATTATTAAAAGTTTCTAATCCAAATTCTTTAATTAATTCTGATCTTTCAATTTCAGTAAGAGGTTTTATTTTTGCAACAGGAGATATTCTCTTGTCTAAAGCTGCGTCTATTTGTCTAAAAGATTCTTGTAGCTGTTTTTGACCTTTTGATCCAACTATAGGCATCCGACTTGTAAGATTATAACCACCTCTTAAAATAGGTGATTCACTTGCCTGACCTAAAGATAATCCAATCTTTTCTGAAGCTAAAATATCTGCTTGTTTTTTAGCTTGTGGAGTTATGCCAGCTAATGATTCTAAGGCACTTATACGTTCGTCTTTTTGTGGAAGCTTTACAGCTTGTTTGCCTTTTTGAAAAACATCAACAGCTCCTTCTGCTATTGGTTTTAAACCTTTACCGATTACTGGAACTGCAAGAGTTAATGCTGCATCTATTGTTCCTGTTACAGCAGCATCCATAAACCTTTCTTCTGCACTAGGGGATGGCATATCAGGAGCTAATAAATCACCTAAAAAATCTGCTGCCAATGAACCGCTTCCAGCGCCTAATCCAGCTCCAGTAGCAGCTCCCGCTGCTATACCAACAGGGCCAGCTGGCGCACCTAAAACTGCACCCCCTATAGCACCACCAACACCACCAAGCACTTCTAAAAAACCTTCTGCAAATGGTGGCAACCTACCTGGGTATTCATCAGAATCTATAAGACCAAGTTCTATTCCAATATCTCTTGTTTTGGCATAATAAGTTTTGGCATCTATTTCACCATTTTGCAACATTTCATAACCAGCAGATTTTGCTTTGTCAAAAACTTCTCTTTTGTTTTCAACTTTTTTTAATTGTTCATATTTAGATGACATTTTATTAACGTGGTCTGTATAAATCTTTAAATCTTTGTGTTTCGTTTGTATCTAAAATTACAGTAGAGTCTAAATTAGTTTTTTTAGGGTCTAAATTAGTTTTTTTAGGGTCTAAATCAGTTGTTTCAGACTCTAAAGAAAGTACAGCAGCGTCAATTTTCTTTTCTAGCAGTTTTGTTCTATAAAGAACATCGCTGGCAGTTGCCATTTGTGTTTCCGATAAAATACCTGACTTAATACCTTGCTCTAAACGCTGAATTCTATTTCTTGCCCTATCTCTCATTAAAGAATATTTAGCTTGTGCATCTTTTTCTGATGTCAAACTTGATTTAGGCAGCAACTCATCTATTTGTTGTAAAAGTTGTTGGTTTACTCTGCCAGTAAAATCTTGTGCCAAGGTTGTTTTAATTTCTAAATTAAGATTGTCTCTTGCCCTCGCTGACTGACCAATATTTTCAAATGGTTCTAAACCAATTCTTCTGAATGTTATGTTTGCAGCTTCTCCTAACGCATCTCCTAAACCAAAAGCGTCTTCCATTTGTGCAAAAGGTTCTACAAAACCAACTTCTTCAACTGTGTTCTCTACAGATTTATCTACATTGCTAATAATCTTTTGTGGTGTACCAGAAACTTCAACATCTTCAAAAACAAGCTCTCCAGTATCTACATATCTTTTTCTTCCATCTGCTGCTTCAAGAATTTCTCTTTTTTTAGGCTCTCTTGTTTCCATTTCAACAGCAAGACTTATTCCTTGTTCTGGAGTTAGTGCATTTGCAAGTGTGGCAATATTTGGATTTGATTGTATTAATGCACTTTGTTTTACTTTCTCCCAAGCTTCTTTTTGTTCTTTCTCTTTCTTCTTGCCTTCTTGCATTTCTTTAAATTGCAATGTTTTTACAACAAAGTCTTCATCACCTTTTAAAGCACCGCCTAATGCGTACAGCATCAAGCCCAATTTTTGATTTTTGTCTGATTTATCTTGTGCAATATTGTTAGATATTTGTGCTCGCTGTTGACCTAAACCAGTTTGCAGTCTTTGTGTTATACCATAAGGATCAGGTGTTGGTGATCCAAACATCTGTTTCATATTTACCAATGAATCTATTGCCATTTACAAAACTCCGTAATTAACTCTGTAATATCCGTTCTTGTCTTCCATGACCGCTTCAGGCATATACTTCATTATTTCTTGAGCAAGAACACCGATTGTTGGTGTGTCAACTCCTAGCTTTTTAGCAATGTCGTTCCATTCCCAAGTATATATTTTGTGACCATTTTTAGACTTACCAATATATTCTATGTTGTCTTTTAATCTTTCATCCGACAAAAAACCAAATGGATTCATTCCGCCCATTAATGCTGCACCAGCAAGTTGAGCACCAGTTCCTAATATATTTCCAAGACCAACATCTTGTTCTGTTCTTTGACCAGCAGTAGTTGGAGCCATTGCTTGACTTAATAAACCAATCTGTTGAGGCCCGTAAGCCAATGCTCTTTGGAATTCTTGATATGGAATATCCAGTCCAGCCTGTTGTAGAGCTTGTTGTTGTACTCCTATACCGCCTAACATTCCAAGTCTTCTGGCTTGTTCTGCTTGTAATCCACCGAGCAATCCAGCTTGGAATTGTCTGCCTCTCATTTGTCTTTCTATATCCGATTCAGCAGCACCTAAAGCACGACCAAAGCCAGCCTCTCTTAAACCAGCTGAAGTTCTTGCCATCTGTTCTACATAAGGTCTAGTGGATTCAGCTTCCATAATTGCTGAACGAGATCCACCAAATGCACCCGCACGAATCGCTGATTCTTGTGCTTGACGTTGTGCTATGTCTCGTTCTCTTCTTATATCACCCAATGTAGTGTCTATAACTTGTTGTGTATAAGGTGATTGATAAGCACCTATATCTGTTTCTAAAAGACTAGGAGTAGGAGCTTGTGCAAGTCCAGCCAATCCAGACATAGGATCGTACTGCATACCTGTTTCAAATAAACCACGAGTGGCTTGAAACTGCCTTAGTTGATCTGGATTAAAACCAGCTACTCTTGCACCTGTGTATGGTACAAAAGGTTGATTGGCTACTGCTTGTGCAGCACCAAACAGACTACGTTGCTGTTGTTTCTGATATTCTGGTATTGTAGCTTCTGCTGTTGTTGCGCCTTTACTCATAATTCTTTTCTTATCATGTGTTCTTCTTCAAAACCTAAATGCTTTAACTTCCTTGACCATCCTTTTCTTCCGCCTCCGTACAGCCTTTTACATTCAGCTGCTTTAGCGAAAGCCTCTATAGATGGTAGCATTTCTGTCAATTCATTGTAGTCTCCACCGCAAAAAAGTAAATTTAATACTTTATGATTTGGAAATATTACAAATTCTGTTACCAATGCAGACTCTTTACCAGCCCACAAATGGAACAATCCATTACTTATTTTATCTTCTACATGGTCTATTGTATAGGAATCTTGGTATTTTAAAGCTTCTTCTATCCAGGGCTTACAACGATCCCACTCCATTTCCCATGTGGGCTTAAAATCAACTACGTTGTTAGTCACCTTTTGCATACTCTACGATGCTTAATACTAAGTCTATGTTTGCGTGATTAACCTGTCCTTTAACGATTTCTCCTTGTTGTAAAATCAAACCAGAATTAACTACTAATTCTTCTGTGCCATAGGCTGCTATGTTGTGATTCTTAAAAAGAAAGAACTCATTAGAACTGGTATCTGTAATTGTTATATCTAAGTTAGTTTGTTGATTACCATGATCGCAAGCAAATATGCCTTCTATTATGGCAAACGTAAAATCATCACCAGTAGGTGCTGTGTATATAGTTTGTTGAGTAGTAGCTGCAAAAGAATATTTTACATTAGTAGCTCTTTCTAAATATTGCCTTTTAGAAGCTAGGTTCATCGTCTGCCTCTGTTCCTTACATCTAGTCTTATATTACCAACTTGGAAATCTTGTGTTGTACTTCCTGTAACTGTCATCTGTACCTGTCGTGCTGTAAACCTTGCATCGGTATAACCATCACTTTCAAAGGTGAAACTGCCAAAGTCAGTCTCGCTTCCTAGAGGTGTAAATCTACCTTTGAAACTAAGAGTCACACCAGGTAAGGTGTTTGCTTCTTCGTCTGGAATAATTTGGTTGCATTGAACGTACCTGTCGCCATTGCCAATCTCTATAGGGCCACTTGTTGCAAAAGGTACAGATGTACCTAAATTTGGAGAGTTGTTTAATAGTTGAGATTCGTGTTCATAAATAAAACCACTTGAGTCACCCGCTATAGGGAAGTCAAATATACCTTGGTCAATCCAACAACCACGATCTAATGATCCTATAGACCATGTATTTTCTCTGTAGTTCCATATAACATATTTGTTCGGTGTGTATTGTCCATCACCGCTTGGGAATCCCCACCATATCTCATTAAAGTTAGAGTTGTGTCCACCCCAACTAGCAGCTCTAGCTGGTACGTTTAAATTGTCAAACACATAGTCGTGAACTTCGCATGGTATTTCTCTTACTTGTCCATCATAAACAAAGAACGAGTTCTCACCCATCCATGCCATGAAAGATCCTGTAGATACAATAACTCTTCTACCTACTGCTTTACAGTTAGAACCCGCATCAGCTATACCATAGATAAAGGGGTTGCCTGTATAATACATTCTAGCTATGCCTGTATCACTAAATATAATGACATCTGTACCAAACTTAACTGCGTACAATGCTCTACCGCCTGTAGGAATTTGTAGATCACCCGCTGAGTTAGTTGCTTTAGATGTCCAGTTGTTTCTGTCTTCTCTATCAGACCAAGCAATCTTTCTAGGATCACTTGCAGAACCAATAGCTACGAGATGTCTTTCATTGGTTACAAGAATAGCCTGATTGCCTACAGGTGCATTGGTAACAACTGTAGCTATCGTATCGGCTGTTCCGCTAGAGTTAGGTCGCCATTTATATATCTTGCCATCACCTGAAAAAGAAAAGACTAAATCTTCACCCCAGTTATCAAAAGCAAAATGACCTGTATCTAGGGGTAAACCTGATTGACTTCTAGCATCACCATAGTCTTCTTGACCGTATTGATAAGCACCATAACCCAAAGGATCGTTACTAGCATCGTTTACGAAACCAGATGGTGTGATGTCTGTCCAAACATTTTTATACAGTACATAAACTTTTTGCCTTGTACCCACAGCTAATATAGGCTGACCTATATTATCGGAATGTGCATACATCCCAATAGGTTCACCTGTTAAAGCTGTGTCTCTTAATTTAGACCAACCACCAATAGGTTTTAGGTAGCCATTTTCAAAACGTACTAAATTTCCATCTACCCAACGACCTTTGTTTCCATAATCAGTTCCGTTCTTAACAATTCCAGCTGGAGGAGTGATAGGAAGTAGTGGCATTAGTTACTACCCCTGTAATTCAGCCACATCTGCTTGCAACTGTTCAATCAATGCTTGTTGTTCAATGAGTGCTTTAGTAAGTAAAGGAACTAATTTAGATTGATCTATTCCTTGATATTTTGGTTGTCCAGCATTTTCATGGTCACTAGGATAAACTTCGTCTTTATCACCACCTACAGATTCTGGTACAACAGTTTGTGCTTCATGTGCAATAAATCCATCTAAAACAGTATTTGTTTCATCTTTAATCCAGTTAAATCTAACTGGTTTAAGTTCTTTCAATCTTGGAATAGCATCCCATTCATATTCAACATTTTCTTTAAGTCTATAGTCAGAAGATGTTTGATATTCAACACTGCTTGCAAGCACCCTAATTCTTCCAGAATCAGTTCCTTGTTGTCTAAAATCTATAGTGTAAGTAACATCACCCGAATTGGTGTTGTTAAAAATATGTGCTTCACCACCACTTGAAAAATTAAATACCTGGTTTCCTTGTCCTGTTGATAAAAGTGCTGTACCGACAGTTGCTGCGTCTGTAGCAGTTTTGCCAATCATTACATTTTCACTAGAATCAATAGTAATTGAAGTAGATGTGGCATTGTCATCAATACCAGTAGAAGTAAATCCTGTAATTTTGTCGCCTGATGTAATAACAATATCAGATCCGCTTGTGCTGTTACCAGCAGATAAAACTTGAGTTAATGTACTTGCACCACTTGTCTGTGAATCTACATAAGCCTTAACAGATTGTTGTGTAGGAACAAGGGTAGCAGAATTAGACGACATATTATCTTCATCTACCCAACCCGCAATATTAATAGTTCCATCATTAAGACTACCAAATGTTAAAGCTGTAATAGTAGTTGCAGCTATTGTTCCGCCTTCTACTTTATCACCGCTTATTTGATTGTCTGCAAGTGTTAGAGTTCCAGCAGAAACATCAAGTGTTTTACCAGAACCAACAGTAACATTAGAAGTTGCAATAGTAGATCCGTCTATTGTTCCACCATTAATATCTGTGGTTGTTAATACAGAACTTGCAAGTGTTACAACACCTGTAGAATCTGCTATAGAACCCGCAGCAGTACCATCTTTAGCTTTTAAATTTGTAACTTCTAAATTAGTAGAATCAACTGTAGTAGCATTTACATTAGTTATATTGCCAGTAGTTGAAGTTAATGTAGTAATAGTTGTAGCAGCAATAGTACCACCCTCAACCTTGTCACCAGATATTTGGTTGTCAGCTAATGTTAAAGTACCAGATGAAACATTTAATGTTTTTCCTGAACCAATATTAAGGCCAACGCTAGTTCCTGTACCGCCACTGGTAAAAATTGCATCTAAATTATCTAAATTTGTATTTAATTTTGTTCCCCAAGTATCTGTAGAAGCCCCCACTTCTGGCTTTGTTAGGTTTAAATTACTGGTAAATGTATCTGCCATAATGTTTTTCTATAAAATCTTAATAATAAATTGTATCAAGAATCTAAGTGTTTAGTAACTGAAGTAGGATTCTTTTGCTCTGCGATATTAGCATCCAATGAATCTTTAAGGTTTTGTACTGCTTCTTCACCCATAGCATTTTCAACCCAACCAGTAGCTATTGCATTGGTTACATCTTCAAATGGTATAAAATTGCTTAAATCTGAAGTGTCAATGCTTTGTGTGCCATAAACAGTTGCTTCATAAACATCTTCTTCTTCATCTGATTCAGTATCTTCTGCATTTAGTCTCCAATGTACCACATAAATAACATCTGTGTGGTCATCATCAGATGGGTAAACATCTACAGTGTTACAATCCCAAGTATAATTTATTGCCATTTTATTTTTTTATTTAATATATTTGTTGGTAATGCACAATTATGAATTTGCTTCTATATAATCCTTACCAGTTTCTATAGCATCATTATAAGATGATTTATCATCACTAGATCCCGCAACGTCTGGAGTATCATTAGTTCCATCGTAAGCTAAGATAATTTCTAAGTGGTCTACGTTACGTTGTACCACTTTATTTACTTCATCTTGTGTTAAATTATTAATAATGTAAATAGAGTTTGCATTATTTACATTTACATCATTTATCAAACTAACACTATCTGTTGCTGTTGTTAAACATTCTTCTACTGTTTGAGCCATATTATTCTCCGTTTAATTTACTTTCTAATTCTTCGACTTTTGCCGAAAGTTCTTGTATTGCTTTAACCAATATCGGTACAAACTTTTCATATTGTAACTGATATTGTTTACCATCCCCTGTTTGATTAGAAACAAGGTTTGTTTTATTTGCTAAATTATGACCTATAGATTCTTCTAAAGCTATAACGTCTTGTGCTTTAAATCCAATGTCCATCCAGTCCTCTTTATGAGTTCCATCATGTTCTATTGTATTTAAATCTGTATCTGGGTTTGCATCCCAATCAACGTATTTAGCACGTTTATCCCAGTAATAAGTGTATGGCGTTAATTCATTTACAAAATTTAATCCAGCAGATAGAGGTTGGAAGTCTGTTTTATCTCTTTCGTCAGATGCTACTGTTAAAGAAACTTGTACGTTAATTTTAGAATGACTACCATTACCAATTACACCTTCGTTATTACCAGTGGTAATCGTACCGCCTGGGCTTCCTCCTGGTGCAGTAGCAGTACCCGCTCCTTTCCCAATAAAGAAATTGTTACTACCTGTTGTTACATCACCCCCAGCATCAAATCCTAAAGCTACGTTCTCTGTACCTGTAGTGTTATTTAACAAGGCATCTCTACCAAGCGCAGCATTGCCTGAACCAGTAGTATTTACTTCTAAAGCATAGTAACCAGCGGCTGTATTGTTGTTTGCAGTTGTATTATTAGCTAAAGAGCTTCTACCTAACGCAGAGTTAAAAGAACCTGAAGTGTTATCATCTAAAGCATTAAGGCCAAACGCTGTGTTATTAGAACCTGTAGTGTTAGTGTCTAGAGCATTTTGTCCTACTGCTGTGTTTCTCGCACCTGTTGTATTTAGTTGTAAACAACCAGAACCAATAGCTACGTTGTATGAACCTGTAGTGTTATCATTTAAAACATTGTGACCAAGAGCTGTATTAGATTCTCCTGTGGTGTTATTTGCCATAGCATCTCTACCAACGGCTGTGTTATAAGAAGCTGTAGTATTATCTTGTAAAGCACCTTGACCAACTGCTACGTTATCAGCCCCTGTAGTGTTTGCTATAAGAGTAGAAGCACCTATTGATGTATTGTTGTTTCCTGTAGTATTAGCCCCTAAAGCTACATAACCTATAGCTGTATTATAACCACCATTTGTATTGGCATCTAAAGAATCAGCTCCTACTGCTGTGTTTGCAATGCCAGTTGTGTTTGCTGATAAGGCATTGCTACCAATCCCTGTATTTACTCCTCCCGTAGTATTAGATCCTAGAGCATAATCACCGAAAGCTGCGTTATAGTTAGCAGTTGTATTGGCATCTAAGGCAAAAGCACCAAAAGCAGTATTACTACCTCCTGTAGTATTTAAATTAAGAGCTAAAGTACCTACAGCAGTATTATTACTTGCTGTAGTATTTTGTGCTAAAGCAGCTTTACCAACTGAAACATTGAACTGTCCAGTTGTATTGTTTTCAAGTGCAGTTCTTCCTACAGCAGTATTATCGTTTCCTGTAGTGTTTGCTGCTAAAGCGTTATATCCAACCGCTGTATTAGCATCTGCTGTGGTATTAGAATCTAGTGCGTTAGCTCCTACAGCTGTGTTTTGTGTTCCTGTCGTGTTTAATTCTAATGCAGCAATTCCAACAGCAGTATTGCGTTCTGCTGTAGTATTAGAACTTAATGCTGCTCTACCAACAGCAACATTAAAAGCTCCTGTCGTATTAGCATCAAGCGCATACGCACCAACCGCTGTGTTTTGTGCGCCTGTGTTATTAGATGACATAGCATCATAACCCAAGGCAGTATTATCGTTTGCTGTTGTGTTGGCGTCTAATGAACCCGCACCAACCGCTACGTTTCTTGTTCCTGTAGTATTTACCCCTAAAGAATAATTACCAACAGCAGTATTACCAGACGCTGTAGTATTAGCACTTAATGATGCTCTACCTAGTGCTACGTTGTAGCTACCTGTAGTGTGACTTTGTAAAGCACCTTCACCTACCGCAACATTTTGTGTTCCTGTGGTGTTTGCCTTTAAAGCACTAAATCCAACTGCTACGTTCTCTGCACCAGTAGTGTTAAAATGTAAAGAATCTCTACCGACTCCAACATTCTCTGCACCAGTTGAAGTGTAAAACAAACTTGCTTGTCCGATTGCAGTATTACTTGAAGCAGTCGTGTTTGTTCGTAAAGCATTGTTGCCTAAAGCAACATTATAGTTTCCTGTACTATTAGAAAGTAAACTATAAGAACCCAAAGCAGTATTAGCTTCACCTGTAGTGTTTGTTGTAAGTGAGGCATAGCCAATTGCTACGTTGCTACTGGCAGTTGTATTAGCGTCTAAAGCACCACCACCAATAGCTGTGTTGTAATTTCCAGTAGTGTTGGCATACAAAGCCCCAGAACCCATAGCATTATTTTGAGTACCTGTAGTATTAGAATATAAAGCAGTTTTACCAAATGCTTCGTTATTACCTGCTGTGGTATTAGAATATAGAGCATCTTTACCGACTGCTGTATTGTCACTGGCTGTGGTGTTAGAAAATAAAGCGTGTCTACCTACAGAAGTATTATTATTCCCTGTAGTATTTGCTCCTAAAGAAGATTTACCTATTGCTGTATTTTCACTACCTGTAGTATTTGCATCTAATGAATAAGTACCAAAAGAAGAATTAGCACCACCTGTGGTATTGGATGCTAAAGAATTAAAACCTACAGCAGTATTATTATCACCAGTCGTTAAAGCTGCAAAAACATCTACACCTACTCCAGTATTTTGATCTGCTGCATCAATAGTTCCTGTAGCATTATCACCAAACATTATGGAGTTAGATCCAAATGCTTTGTATTTTAGTGCCGAACCATTAATAGTAAGTGCGTTTGTTTCTGTAGTTCCGTTTACGTCTAAAGTTGCTGATGGCGAATCAGTTCCGATACCAACTTTTCCATCACTGGTAATTCTCATTTTCTCAGTAAATGTAGTACCAAAAGTATTACCACTAGCGTCTGTATGAGTATAAAATGTAAGTGCTCCTCTCCAACTACTTGTTTCTCTAATGCCATACATACCTGCGACATTAACATCAACATTTTGCATGGTCATACCAGCACCTCTGCCAGCGGTATAATCGCTTACATTCGCAGATGAAAGAATTCCTGATGTAAATCCAAGGGCTTGATTACCATGATATACCTCTAAAAGTGATGAAGGTGTAGTCGTTCCTATGCCAACCCGCCCATTGCTATTGATTCTGGCTGCTTCCCCAGCATCGTTATACCATTGATGTGTTAGATTAGTTCCATCACTATTGACAGTGTAGCCGTTTGAAATGCCACTTTGTCCTGCTTGAAATATAGTTTGAGCCCCTGCCCCTGCTATAACATTTAACAAATAGGTTGGCGTAGTAGTTCCGATACCAACTCTTGAAGTACTCATGTCTACATAGAGATCATCGTTTCCTATGGCTACATCTACACCATTGCTTTTATTTATGTGGAATGTAGCTCCTGCATGGTTTAGTTCTCCTGCCGAGACATCATACGTTAGTGATCTAGCTCCATCATCAACAACTAAATCACCACTAGAAGTCAAACCATCTACTGTAGCTGTACCTGTAACATCTATGCCACCAGTTTCAACTGTAAGAAGATTAGCTGTTGTAGCGTTACCAAAGATTAATGCTCCTACTCCTGAAGCAACTACAAAATTATGACCTGCATTTGCGTAACCGCTATGCGTAGAAGTAGAAATATGTAGTAATCTCGAATTGGCTGTACCACCTGTAAAATAGGTATCACCATTAGATGCACTTTGAACTGTTAGTTTGCCGTATGGCGAAGTCGTTCCTATGCCAACCAAACCTGCATTATCTATTCTGAGCCTTTCTGCTACAGTTCCATTATTATTTGTATGAAAAGCAAGGCCGCCAAAATTATTGCCAATATTAATTCCATACATAGCACCGTGGACTTCTTCAGCTTGTAGTTTTACACCTGCAACAGAGCTAGTATTACCTATCAATGTTAGTGTATCTATAGAAGAAGTATTGGTTAATTGTGATGTGCCAGCTACTGTAAGACCATCTGTTACTGCTGTACCTGTAACGTCTATACCTGATGCGGTTGTTTCTAGCTTTGTTGAACCTGCATGAAATAATCTTACAAAACCTCCATCAACACCTGTAATCATATTCTGAGTGTCACCTGAATTATTTAGAACAAAATTACTTGCATTAAGTTGTAGATTACCTGCGCCTGCATCCTTAATAATGCTAGCAGTACCATCATGGTAAATCTGTAAGTCAGAACCTGCTCCAAAGATGGCCTTCTTATTATCTGCAAAGTTTATTTGATTAGGATTAAGATTAACCTGTGTACCAGAACTACTAAAAATAGCATCAATACTGTCTAAATCAGTATTAAGTTTTGTACCCCAATCTAAAGATACATCAGGTTCTGGTTTAATTAAACTCAGATTAGTTGTTGTAGTGTCTGCCATTTATGCTGCCTCTTGTTCGTCCAATTTGTTCCATGTTGTACTTGGATTACTTACATCAGTCCAAGATGATGATGCTACCGTTTGGTTTGTCCAAGCAGTGCTTGGATCGCTTGCATCAGTCCAATTTGTTGTTACATCTTGATCCGTCCAATTTTCGTCTGGAACTACAATGTCTTCCCATTTTAAACCACCAATAGCATTGAAACCACTTGTTTGTGATATCAGAGAAGATTCGCTATGTGTAATTCCACCTAACGCATTTACACTAGAAACTGCCGCTATAGTTACATTGGTAGATAAAATAACAAGACCACTTGCAGTAACATTAGATGTTGCACTTATGGTTACAGATCCTCTATCTATTTGTGTTCCAACAGCAGACGCTCCAGATGTTGAAGCAATAGTGGCTACACCATCTAAAACAATACTGCTATCTGCACTAAATCCTGATACACCACTTATGGTTGCTGCGCCACGATCTATCTGTGTTCCTATTGCAGATACACTAGAGGTTTCAGATATGGTGGCAGATCCACGATCTATTTGCCTTCCTATTGCTGAAACATCAGATATTGCGCTTATCGTTGCAGTAGATACATCTACTTGTATTCCGATAGCGGTAAAGCCTGAAGATGCAGATATAGTTGCACTAAAGAATTTAACAACTTCACCAGTAAACGATGCACCTGAATTGGCTTGTATATTTGCAATAGAGGTAGTAACAAATCTACCTTGTGCAGAGAACCCAGATGTTTGAGCTGCTGTAGCTGTGCTGCTAAGTGTTAGACGTGGGGTTGCAGATGCAGATGAAGTTTGTGCTGAAGTTGCAACAGCTTCATCATACTGTAAATTATCATAGAGAGACTTATTATATCTCCCATAATTATAGGCTTTTTCAGCCATAATATTACGCTAAAGTAATATCTAAATCGCCAGCATCAAATCTAAAAACGTCACCTGTAGTTACACTTTTTGAGGTATCTAAATTTGCATAAGCAAGCAAATTACCAGAACTTAAAGCATCTAAAATACCAACCGCAACTACAGTTCCATAGTTAGCTGTAGCTGTAGGATATTCAACAGCAGCAGCGTTTGTTGCAGTTGTTGGGTTAGTACCAGATACGTTAAAAGTAGCAGTTTGTCTTGCATACGCACCGCCAGTTACTTCAGTACCACCACCAGTATCGGTAGGTGCTACTGTATACAAAGCAACATATAATGTTCCTGGTGCTGTATAAGAATTGCCACCAAATACATGATCTAATACTTTGTCTTCTAAATAATCACTAAATCCAGCCATAATAACTCCTAATTATTATTCCAATAATAAATGTTTTTCTTAGCTTTGCCATAAGTTCTTCTTCTTTGTAACAAAGAACCTTTACCAAACTCAGCTCTTTCTTGTTCAAGTCGCATTTCTTCTAATGCTTTTTCAAACTGAGCAGTAAATAATGGCACTCGCTCATCTTCCATTAAAAAGATTGATGCGTGTTTTAAAGCTCCATATAAATAAACGTCTGGATGTCCTGTAGACACAAAGTTCGTTGTATTGGAATCGCTGAGTGCATCAATCGATCCATAGTATGTTAATTGTAATGTATAACTTGTGTCTGGAGTAGGGGCAAGTTCAATAGAATCATCAACTATTGCAAAATAAACTGGTTCTCCCGCTACATTGTTGTTTGCTTGTCTGTAAACATCTAGTGATTCAATAGATTGTTGAAACAAAGGTCTGAAGTTATTAGATGTTATTTCTATGTTTATAGCTTCCATCCAATCAGACGGTACAGCTAAATATTGTGAGTCAGCAGTAGCAGTTGCTCTTTTAATCATTTCTTTAGTTCTTAACCTACGATTAAGCTCTGCTTCTGTGTTATCTATAAACATATCTATATCAGATGTTAAATCTGATCTGTTTAGATAACTTGCTATGTTTGTTTTTAACTGGTCATACGTCATACCTTACCGCCCCATGTTCTAAATAATTTGTTGTCTGGATCGTTGAGCCATTGTTTCCATTTCTTGTTGTCTTGTGCCCAACCTTCTCGTAAAGCCTTTTGGTATATTACCATAGGCACTTCTGCGACATGACGAAAATCTTTACCTGGTCTGTGCTCTGCTAATGCTTTGCAATGCTCTATTACAGGTGCGACATTTTGTTTGGTGTGATAAACAACCTTTTCATCTTCGGTTGCAAATTCGTGTGAATAGTTAATCTTACTGTCTATTAAAGTTCTTTTAGCCATAGCCCTTGAATTTTAACACTATTCACAAAAAAAAGGAGGGGCTAAAACCAAAGTCCTAGCCCCTTCCATTTAAGCTATTAAGATGTGCTTAAGTCGGCAACTATACCGTGAGCAGCTTCATTGCTCACTTCTAGTCCGTACTCAACTACGATCATCTTAGTATCAGCATCACCGATAGTTGCTATATCAACTGTCTCGAAGTTTCTTAAGTAAGAAACTTTAGCAAACTCAGGATCAACTAATAGAAGAGATCTATCTCTTGATCTGTTTGATGGAACGATTTTCAGTTCACCAAAGTCAGATGAGTAGATAGATACAGATGCTTCTACAGTGTTAGCATCGATCATTTGCCTAGCTTGTGATCTTCCAGTAAAACCAGAAATCACTTGCTTGTTGTGAGGGCCAGCTATAGCTAGATTTGGTTCAGCACCACTAGCAAACATAAGCTCAAGAACGTCTTTCAGAAGTGTTTCTGTAAGTGCTCTTTGAGTTCCGTCTGTTGGAGCAGCTCCGCCACCAGTTGAAGCACCGTTAGTTCCTCTTGAATCGTTAGTTGTGATCCAAGATTCGAAACCACCAGTTACCCTAGCTGTTGAAGCGTTACCAGTTGTTTTAGCACCTTTTTTACATAGAGCTTCTTCCATGTCTCTTTTTAGTGCTTTAGCCATAATAGCTAACTGGTGTGCCATTTCTGATCTCTTACCAGCTGCATCTGAAGCCTCTTGCGAGCCTGTGACAGTTGCATCTCTTTTTGAGATCATACATACATTGCTTGCCCTTGTAGTAGCAGTTGATGCTGCTCTAGAAAGTTCAAACCCTTCTAATTCTCCAGTAGCACTAGGTGTTGGTAGAGATTCAGTTTGCCAATCAAAAACTACGTTTTTTACGTTTCTTGTTCCGATTGAGGACATAAACGGAGTTTGCATTGGAGAGATGTTGTAAATGATATTACTTAAATCTTCTCTATCAGCAGTGGCCGTATATGTGTCGAAAGCATTAGTTACTTTAGCCATAATATATTCCTTTAAATTACTTTAACATTTGTTCAAAAACCTTGGCTGCATCTGTTGTTTTTCCAGTTTTAGCCAAGCGTTGTTTTGCTTTTTTGACAGGGGCTACTGATTTTGGTCGGTTCGTTGTACCAGGTCTTGCAACCCGAGCTTTCGCTTTTTGCGTTGGTTTTTTCTTTACAGCCTCAACAGTTTTACTGTTAAGCCACGCATTTCTTAAACCAAGTAATGCTCGGTAGTCGTATACAGAATCCATCTCTTGAGGTGAATACCCCAAGACGTTAATGCCATATTCACGAATCGCTAGCTTTTCCTGTTGCGCTGTCTCAGGATTTTGCCATTCTGGTATGATCTCCAAAAGTCTTTGCTGACCTTCTTGCACCATCTGTGCGTATTGCTGTTGCTGTTTCTCAAATGCTTCTTGTTGAAGTCTTTGTTGTTCAGCTTGAGCAGCAGCTAGTTTCTCTTTTCTATCATCCCAGATTTGCTTTTCACGAACATAACCCACGGGATCATCTTCATACAACTGTGTCCAATCTGGCTCGTTTGCCAATTCGCCCGATATTTGGGCTTCCATCTTCGGTAACAGCTGTGCATAAATAGCATCTCTTTCCGCTAACTCTTTCTGCTGTTGCTCAATAGTTTTTCTTTGTTGAGACAGCTCTTGAGTTTTGCGAGTGTAATCTTGCTGACGTGAATATCCGTTTTGGAGTTCCTCAAGCGTGACCTCTACTTCTTCGCCATCAACTCGGATGGTGTATAAAGTGGGTTGCTCTTGTTCTTCTTCAACCTCTAATTGTTCTTCGTCATCAATTTCGTCATCGTATTCAAAGTCTTCTTCGTCTTCAGCTTCATCTAATTCAAGTTCAGCTTCTTCAGGGAGCTCTTCTTCTTCGATAACATCTACTTCTGTTTCTTCTGCTTCTACAACTTTTTCCTCTGGAGGAGTTAAAAAACTCTCGAAAGCGGAAGTAGCTAATTCTCCATCTGTGTGTAAAGCAGTCGGTTTTCCGTTGTTGCTCATATATAAATACTCCTTATATGTATTTATAAGTATTTTATATGAATTTTTGGGAAAAAGGAAAGCCTTAACCGATGTTACGGACTTTATTTATATTTGCTCTAGTGAGTTTTCCTTTCTCTGCAATGATACGCAGATGCTTCTCTACTTCAGGTATTAATAATACAGACCTGTGTAAACTTTCTCTTGTAGAAATATCATCTGGGTTTTTTGAGTTTAACCAAGCTTGCATATACTCATCTTTCAAAGATTGCATAGCTTCTTGGAAAACATCAGACTCAAGTATTTTTTCAGCTTCAGCTGCTTTTACGACTTCTTTATGTGTAGGCATTAGAGTGTTCCTAATAGTGCTCTTGGGCTTCCCTGTCTTATGGGTGAAACAATATTATCAATGTTTAGAACTGGGTTAGTAGGACTCATTCCTAAATTAACCATAGGTTGTGGCATTACAGGAGTATTGACTACAGGTAATGTCGACATATCGTTTATCTGTGGTATCTGTGGTAATTGAAAAGGTATCTCAGGTATTTGAGCTAAAGGCATGTCTTGGATCATAGGAAAACCTAGATTCATTGGCACATCTATTATTGGTGTAGGAGCTTCTATTACAGGAGGTATCATAGGAATAGAAGGCATAATAGGTTGTCTTTCTGGAATGATCTCAGGCAATGTAGGAGGTATTATAGGTGTAGAAACTACTGGAGCTGCTACTGGTTGTGGTTCTGGTGTAGGTAAGTTTTCTATAGCTTGCTCTACATCAATATCTTTTAACAATTCATCTATATCTATATCCAAAGGCAATGGACTTGCCATAACTGATGGTGTTGGCATCCTTACTGGTGCACCTTCAAATCTAGTTCCAGCTGGCATTGGTGTTCCTTCTCCCATTGGTAAACCTAAGTCTTCTCCTGTCATTGGAAAAGCTCTAGGTTGGAAAGGTGTAGCTCCTTCTGCAAGATAACCCATAGGTTGATCTGGAGAGAAACTCATACCAGGTGCTACTACTTGTTCAAAAGGCATACCGCCCGCTATTTGTTGTGCGTAAGCTTGACCGCTTAATAAGCCACTACCCATACCTCCGCCCATTCCACCAACACCGCCAAAAGCAGCACCGCTTTCATAGAAAGTATTTCTAGCTTGGTTTCTTGATCCTGGATCTAAATAAGTATATGGTTTTGCAGCATCAGGTACACGACTCCATCCTTCTGTAGTTTGTCCTTCTTCTCCAGTTACAGGATCAAACCAAAAGAAATTCATAGCATCTATGTATTCTCCGCCTAATGCTCTTCTGCCTATGTCGCTATATGCGTATGGATCGTATGTTGGTTCTGCCATATTAATCAGTGATTAGTTTATCTATTTTAGCATCAAGTTTATCTATTTTATCCATTAATCTTGAATATTCAACATTGTGAGCATTTCTAGTAACATAGTCTCTAGCTATTTCTTCTCTTGTTTTATTCACTAATATGTCAATCCTTTTTGCTTCGTTTTCATTTTTGCGTATGGAATAAAACAATGGTGCTATAACCAGTGTTACAAAAATATTCCAAACTACATAAAATGAAAGTTCCATTAGAAATCAATAGCTCCAAATATGAGGTCTTGGATGCTCGTGCGTATCTTTTGCAATGTCGAGGTGTATAAATCTTCCATTTCCTTTTTGATTAACTCCAATTCCTGTAAATCCATAACTTTGTGCTTTGGACACTATTTGTAATGCTTCTTTATGACTACAGGCTATATCGGCTGCAATCCCTAAATTATGAGTACCTGGCTTACTTTTGTTTTTTTCTGCTGGATGATATTTACACCGATAACCAGAAGAAATAATAAATGTAAAGCCTAAATGTTCTCTAAGTAATTGTAGCTTATCTACAAGTTTATGTTCAATGTTATTTTCACCACAATGCTGACATTTAAACTCATCTAATTTAAAGTTTTTCCAGTGGCTCACTTAGTCAAACCTTTTGACTTTTCATAACTCCTTAATCCACCAAGACCCAACATACCACCTAAGACATACAACAATGCACCCATATCAAATTCGGGTAGTTGATATTGAAGATTGTTAAGAGACAGAACAAATAAAATAATTGGTTGCAAAACAAAATGATAGCCAAGTGCAATAGCACATATCCATCCGCAACAAGGCCTCCAACCAGCTACAAAAATAGAACGATGTGATGCTTCTACTTTATTAACTTCAATTTGTGCAAGATCAATTTTGTGAAATTGTGTTTTTATTTCGTGATCTAATTTTGCTTTTAGATCTTTGTCGGCAACAAACTTGTCTAGTATTTGTGTTACTGGCTCAATTAGTTTATCTATCATTTTCTAGGTGTTCCGCCAACATATAAACCAAACCAAGCTGCTCCCGCACCTACAATGACAGATACAAAAGCTGACTGAGCATTGGTTGGATCTGGCAAAGTCATAAACCATTCAGTAGTTTTATAAAAAGCATATCCATACAAAGTGATTAACAATCTAGGAAACACTCTCCATTTATCAAAACCTTCAGCTAAGTTATACCAAGTTTTATTTTGATGTTGATGTATCTCTACTTTTGTTTCTTGTTCCATCTCTATCTTTTAGATTTGGTAGACGTTGTTTTATTTGTGTTTGGTTATAACATCAAATTCTGCTGTTTGTGATGCGCCTTTATGTGGAACAAACTTACCTTTGTTTTTCATCAATTTATAACTTTTGCCACTTTTCATAAAATGATAACCTCTAGGTGCTTTGATTTTTTTCTTCATTTTCTTTTCTTTTTACTTTTTAGTTTTTTAAAATCTGCGCCTGTAATTTTATTACGAGGTTTAGCTACTCTAGCTAATTTCTTTTGTTTAGGTGAGTATTTTTTAAAAGGCATTATTGTTTCTCCTTGTTATCTTTTCTTTGTTGCAAAATAAACTTCCAAAAGGCAGCGGTTTGTTTACGCTTATCCTCTTGCGTTGCCTTTTTCTTAGGCATTACTTTTTCTTTTTATATACGGTTTTTCTTACTTTTCTTTTAGGTGGTCTACCTTTTTTACTTCCGTATGTTCCTAAGCCTTTTGGCATAATTACTCCTTATTTCTTTTTCGCAGTCTTTTTCGCTTTTCTAAAAGCTTTAGCGGTAGGAGCACCCTTTGTACCAGGTTTCCTCATCTTTTCTTTAGAGCCTGCTTTTATTCTTTTACGTTTAGCGTGTATGTTTGCGTATAGTCCTTTCTTTGGCATTTTATTTTTTTAGTTTTAATGATTGTTTAACTTTGTTATAAATTTCAGGCTTTTTCTTTTTAACGTAGTAGCCAGCTATTACAGCTAAAACTACGAGTGCGATTAATATATCCATAAAAAGATTATACTTAGATTTTTTTAACACTTCCACCTTCTGCGGGCTTGTCTTATCCTAGAGTTAGGATCATTTCTAGTCTTCGCAGAACTACGTTTTAGTTGTCCAAGTGATCTAGCACAATAAGACTTTCTTCTCTTAGCTGCTTTGCTACCAGGTTTTACTTTTCCTGTTACAGCAGTCTTTAGTTTAGAACCAGGATTGGCTTTTCTGTAGGCAGCGACTCCTTTCTTGGTCATGCCAGCACCAGACTTAGTAGGTCTGTAATTACCGCCCTTTCCTGTTGTCTTGCGTATTGCTTTAGCCATTAGTGCATTGTTTTTTCTTCACAAAGAATGATTTCTGAATCTTCGTTTATCTCACCACCAAACATTAATATCATCATTTCAAAAGCTTGTTGTTTACTTTTGGCAAATACTTCTTTGCCTATGTAAACCATATCACCTTCTAAGACTTCAATATCATAAATTTTGTTGGGGCGCATTGTTACTAAATAATCCTTGAGCTTGTTGTTTTGCATTTTGTCTGATCGATTCTCTGTCTCTTTCCATGATGGAATTGATCTCTGCAATATTAACTTGTGCTCCATATTTTGCCAACAACTCAGCTGCTTTTAATCGTATTTGTGCCTCTTCTATGTCACGACTTCTATCGTCATCCATAATAATCTTCATACGATCTGTTTCCGCATCTATCATAGCCTTCTGAGCACTTACTTGTGCTTTCATAGCCTCTGCTTGCGCTAACATTTCAGCTGCATCTGGCTTCGGTGGCTCTTGTGAAGGGGGTGGCATTGGCGGAACTTCGGTGTTTATAAACGATTCTGGGTCTTTAAATCCAGCCATTTCTATCATTCTGCTCAAAGTATTAGAATATTGCTGTAAAGACACAAGAGGGTTCTGAGGGCCTAACTGAGCAAGTATTTGCTCTTGTTTTGTAGATAATTGCGCCAATATAGCAAACTTTTCTTCGTCTGAAGTCTTGCTAATCGCTACATTTACAATGATATCTTTGTTTGTGTCCCAATATCTAGGGTCAACAGGTACGAATTTACCGTTTAATCTAAACATATCTTGAGCACTTTGATGTTTGATAACTAAATTGTTGACCAATCCAAAGAGATCTTTCATACCACCTTCGGCAAAATGCCTACAAATTAGCTCTATTCTTCCTTGTGCTCCCGACATGGTAGCGGAAACCGCTGCCTTGGTGCTTGATTGAAGAGCATCTGCGTTCAGACCAGCTGATGCTTTAGACACCCCTGTACGATTCTCTTTAGACTCATCGAGATAGCCCAGTACAGGAAACGCTTCCTTGCCGACAAACGGTACGCTAAATGGTTGTACCATACCAGGAGCACGCACTCTAATCGGCTGTCCAATATCAGTATTCAATACATCATCAATATTGACCTGACCCTCGACGACAGCCATACGAGGGAAAATAGAATGTCCTAGTGAGTCTAGCGTGTCTCTCATAATCTGAGACTTCGCTGCTTGAATCGGTTTTAAGTAGTCTGCTGGACATGAACCAATCGCTGTATGTGGTTCAGGATCAGGGCAGAACATAACAATCGGTAGATCATCCCACGCTTCTACATTAAGAACGTGAATACCATCACCAATAGTGCATACTCTAATTCTTTCATCTATACCATCATCGTCAAGGTCATAGAATAAATAGTGTTCTATATATAAAACGTCTTTACCGCCCGCATCGCTCCTGTCGGGATATACCATGTTGTCAAAAGGATTACGCGCTTGTACTTCTTCGTAAGCTTCTGGGTCAACTGCACTACCGCCATAGCCAGCGTGTTCTTCTATTTCTTCGGGGTCGTAACCCATAGCAACTAAATCAGATACAGATTTAACCATGCGGTGTGCAACATAAGATGCGCTGTTTAAATCTTTAGCGTGTCTAGATATTAATACTTCTTCTGGTGGTACAGACTCCATGCACACTTGGTTTCTTTCTTTGACTCTTCTAATAGTTAGGTCGTAACTGACAGGCAGTTCTTGTGTAACCTCTTCCTGTGTAAGTGGGTCAAGTGTTGTAATCGTTTCTTTTGTTATCTCTTCTTCGATAATCTCTACGTCAGGGTCAAGCACTAAGGCTTGGTAAGACTGTGGATCTAAGTTGGAATACTCGTGCGTAGTTGCATCAAGCGAGTCATCCCAAAACACTTTGACAAACCCTGTCTTTCTAACGAGTGCATCTTTAAACGCATCGTACAATACTTTAAAGCCATTGTTCTTTTGTTGGATAACGTGGTTAATATAATCTGTTTGCTGTTCGGCAAGCTGTATGTCTTCAGGCCCTTTAGGTATGAATTCAACTACCTTCTTAGTACCAAAGAAAGTACGCATGATAGACGGTAGCATAAACAGTACGGTGTCTCTAACGTCAGTAGAGATAAACTCAGACTGTAATGTGCTTGTCGATTCTGGCTCGTTGCCAAGATAGTATTCTGTAGATTCTGCTCTTTCTTCTCCGACTTGGTAGATGAAATCACGAGCATCATCCATCTCTGATTTGATAACTCCAGATAGATTAATTAAGTCCGTATCTTCATTGAGTTGCATTTCGATTTCTTCTTCGATCTGCTTTGTGCTTTTCTTTGCCATAAATTATCCCACTCTAAATATTCTTGACTTCAAGGGTTTTTTGAAATTATAACCCATAAACGCTTGACTGCCACCAAAGGATGCAGCCGAACTTGCCATGGTCAGAGCTAATGCGTCTGCCTTGTCTGGAGATTTTATACCTCTTTTACGCATTTCGTCTTTACTTTCTATTTTAATTTTCCCAGATGATGTATATTTGTATTGAGGCGCAGCGAGTTCCGAAGCAAGCTCGTCATTATTAGGAAGTCGGCAATCACGCTGCGCCAACCAATCCTTTATTGAAAACCAAAGCTCTGCTCGTAGGTTTAAATAATTCTTTTTCGTGCTTGGTGCTTCGGCTACATTCACACCCCGCACAGGTAAATTCTGTTCTGCCAATCTATCCACGACTCCGCTACCCAAACCAATTACGTCAACCAATATTTCTTGTGGTTGCTCTATCGCAGTTGAGTCGTCATAACGATTTTTTATTGCACCGCATAACTGCATCAAGTCCATAGATTGAAAACTAACTATTTCTAAAACTGTATTTCCTTGTCGTATGCAAAGCGCAGAATTGTCGCCACCGAATCTAGCTACGTCTAATCCCCAGACAATCGGTTCGCTTGCAGTCAATGTAACTTCCCTGTCTATAGCAGAATTAATTAAATCCATAGGTATAACTGTATCGTCGTCTGCTTTTGGAAACTGACCCATGACTTCTACTCTAGATACAGTAGAGTCTTCTCCGTACTGTTCTATCATTCTTTGGAATAGTTCCTTGTCTGTTCCCTCTACGTCACGAGAGTCTATTTGTTCCGACTTCCAAAAGGCACGTTTGGAGTGGAAGCTGTCGTAGAAAGGCCCTGAATTTCTTCTGGGGTTGGAGAAGGTAAACCAGAAACGATTGGGGGTAGGCTCTGAGAAGAAACCTTCTGACACAGAGTAGATGGGTGCGGGTATACCTGAAGCCTCATCCATAATTAAACACACACCGTAGCTGGAGTGAATACCAGCGAAAGCATCTGGGTTTTCTTCTGACCATAGTTGCGCTTGTGCGTAGTAGTAGCCTGTGTCTATTTTTAAGTCTCTTATAAGTGCTTCTTCAAACCAGGCTGCGGGCTTGATGGTGGTTGCTGTCTTTTGAAACCAATGAGAGTGTATGGAGAGTGTGAGCCATTTACCGAGTTCCGCCCATGTTCTTGAGCGTAGCTGTTGCTCGGTGTTAGCAGTTACGATAACAGTTGAACCAAGTCGTGTAGATAACATCCACAATATAATCCACGCAACTAAAGCAGACTTACCTATTCCACGACCAGATCCAACCGCCAAGCGGAACATTTCGGGCATATCAATAGAGTTGTTACGTTGTATGTGTATTGCAATATCCCGCAAAATTTTTTCTTGCCACTTCCTTGGCCCGTCAAAGTGCTCGAGGGGGGTGTCCTTTTGACCCCAAGGGAAGACAAAGCGAACAAAGTTTAGAGGATCATCTTTTATGTTGATTGACCAGATGGAGGTCATTAGTTCTTTTTCTTCTTGTGGACTGTATTTCATTTTTTTATAAAAATTTTATTTCATACTGTATATATATATCGCACCCCCGAGGGGTTTGACGGGGGGGTTCAATCCTGGAGAGTTTGAGATTGCTGGCATCCCGTCAAAAAGGCAGATCAATTAGGGAGATTGAGATATTTTCGCCATTACCAGTTATTTATCTTTTTGTTTTAGATCGTGCGGTTCTTTTATTAGGAACTGCTCCCTTTGTTCCCCTATGCGCTCACTCTTGCCCTCTATAACTCTTCCTTGCGCCTCTTGTAACACACTAGACAAGTTGAGCTGGTGATTTACTTCCTGGCGATCTGCCCAATTATCGGAGTCAGCATTTTTTAAATAGAATTGGATGGCCTGAAACTCGCCATCATCTATTTTATCCATGAGCCGAGAAGTTGCTCTCTGCAATCCTTTAGCTTTTCCTCTCTGTAAAGCTTCCGCA
>Ga0208666_1000158_pt1 | contig 32354 bp, 59 predicted proteins | sample 5B_taG_FD_184078 | JGI IMG/M metagenome (GOLD analysis project Ga0208666, IMG submission 184078) | Marine viral communities from the Subarctic Pacific Ocean - 5B_ETSP_OMZ_AT15132_CsCl metaG (SPAdes) (version 2) | ecosystem: Environmental > Aquatic > Marine > Oceanic | place: Pacific Ocean...
GCGTGAAATTACCCCTGAGCTAACGGCCAGAAAGAACCTAAATTGTTACAATATGTTAATTTTAACTTGACTGTCTCAGACATGAGACTCACGAGTCTACAAGCCCTCGTTATTGCGAATAATTCTCAATAAGAATCTCATTTTGAGACTCAAATAAGATTTTTTTGAGACTTGTGAAATTCTATGAAATTTTGAGCTATATAGTCAGCGAGTCCCTCAGCATAAGTTAAGTTTATATAAAACAATAAAAAATATAAAAAAATATTATTAATTAAAAAATATTATAAAATCTTAGTTAGTAGCAATTTATAAGTACTCTGAGAGTACTGTTAGAGGCCGTCAGGCAGGCCAAAGTACTCCTAAAGTACTATCACACCAAAAACATTTTTAAGGGCTATTACAGGCGATTTTAGCCGTAATCGCTTGCTATCACTAGGCTACTTTTATAGTACTGCAGTACTACTTTGATATTCCCAATAAAAAACGGCCTATTAAGGCCGTTTAAATCGTTTTTAAGTGATGTTTAGAACATATCTAAAGGATATGTAGTGTCTAGTAATAGTTGATGTTTAGAGCCGTTATTAAGCATGAAAGGGACATTGTTTATAGTTACATATTTAAGGCCTTTAAAAAAGCTATCAAATATATAATTCAAATGTCTTTTGGTTGTTTGGCTCAACCATTCTTTAGAGCCTAATACCATTGAGTAACAAGGCCTGTGGTTCTCATATGTAATATTTAAAATTACGTTTGAATGTAAAGTAACAGTAGTTATACAACAGTCGTTTTTATAGTCTAAAACAGTTCTAACTGCTATAGAACCCTTTGAACTTTTAGCTAAAACACATCCTTTATAAGTACTAGAAAATTGGTTAACTGTTTTGTATTTTCTAAGTTTTGGTTGAAACATAGTCTTATTTATTTTGAAGTCTTGAACCATAGTTGCATGGCCTTTTAAAGCTTCAGAATAAAAAGTTGAGATAGTCATAAAAATAGTAGATAGTACTAATACAGTATTGCATAAAAAAAGCGAGTAGTAAACCCGCTTAAAATTTATTTAATAATTTAATTAATAAGCTCTCATTAATTGCTTAATAGTTTTTAAATTATCTTTAGTAATTAAAGTTTCAATTGATCCTTCGCAATCAATTAATCTTAAAGAATAGTCTCTTGTATCATCTCCAAACACTTCAGAAGTGATAAAAAGATAACCTTTTTTTACTGCTCTAACGTCTTTATAAACCTTAGAATTAAAAAAATTCATAGTATCAGGGCTGAAAAAGTAAGGACTTTTTCCCTCTTTCGCCAATTTTTTAATGCCTGTAATGTTCATAATTAACCTTTAGTAAAAAATAATTTAATTGCTTTATTTAAAAAATCAATATTATTAGCCCTCTTTTGAGCTTCAACAAATTCCATGTAAGCAATGCTACTTTTAGTATTAGGATCTAAAAGATCCAAACGATCAGGCAAGTAATTTGGATTAAACATAATTAATAAGGATAGTAAAATAATTTACCTTTTAAAGATATCTAATAATTAGTACTTTTAAAGTATTACTTAATATTATGTAACAATTGAAAAATAGGCTTTTTTATGATAAATTTAATATGTAATATTTATATCTTTTATTTGTATCATTTATCACACTAAAAAGTAACATCATAATTAGTACAAATGTACTGTATCAAATTATACAAAGAAATTTTTATGAAAAAATAGGCTTAAAAACCCTATGTGTGAAAGTCAGCGAGTCCCGAGTCCCGAGTCCCGAGTCCCGAGTCCCTAATTTGGTTGAATTACATCAACAAAACCATCGTAAGTATAAATGTGAGTGATATCTAATACTGTATTTTTTAGCTTTAAATACCATCTAAAATCCTCTTGATAGATACCATATAAACCACCAATAACAAATTTTATAATCGCATTTAAGCGTGATTTGGTGGTATTGGTTAGCCAGTCACAATGAGTAACTTTTAGACCTCTTGAATCCTCGATACCATACTTAGCAATTAAATTACCATGTAAGTAAATACCCATGTAGTCACTTTTTTTTATGACTTCAGTATTACCTTTTTTAAAATTTCTTCTTTCGATAATTGCTTGAATCATCTCACGTTCAATTTTTCGCATAACAGATAAAAGATAAAGAATAATAGACTTAATTGCCTATGACCTAATATTAGTGCATATTTTAGCCTAGTTAGTATTGTAACAGTACTTCTTAATACTTTGTAACAATTAAGATTTAGAGAGTAATTCTAATTGATTATTTTTGATAGACTCACTCACTGTATTAGTGCCTGCCTGCGAGTCTCTAAAATAAAGATAACTGAGCTTTGGCATCTTCTTTTTTATCATATTCTTTATTTAAAAATTCTTGCATATCATCACTTAAAGTATTAAAAATTTGACCATAGATAACCTCAGATACCTTTTCATGTATATCGTAGTTAAAACTAGAATCATCGAAAAATACTAATAATGCAGTGCCTATTTGGTTATGATCCCACGTTGAAATTTTTCCCCACTTATTAAGATGTTTTGAATAGTGTGGGATATAACCATCTCTACTTGTAAACCTATTTCTAACTACCTCTTTTAACTCTTGATACTTATTATTAAAAATCCACTTTAAAAGACTTTGAGCTTTATTTGTAGGCACTTCTACAAGAAATCTATCTAACCTACATAACCACGTTTGTTGACTGCCTAGACTCTCAAATTCTGCATCTAATTCTATATCAGTCTCAAATTCAATATCATTAAAATAATTCTGAGCATAAACCTTACAAATTTCTTCTTTTAATTCTTCAAAATTTTGAGAAAAATAATTCTCTCTAATTTCTTCTTTTTTCTCGTCAGATAAATTATATTCTTCAGCATAATATTCTGATTCCATTTGAGCTACATTATCAAATTCTGAATCTATCCATGAATAATCAAAGCCCTCAAAATTTGGTAATTCGATAATTGTTTTTGACATAATAAAAGATAGTTACTTGAACAATTCAAATATAGCCTAGATTTATTGCTTATTAGTATTATTTTAGTATTTCTTAACAATAGTTAACAATAGAAATAAGAGCTTATTTTTGTAAGCTCTTAAAAAATATGTGAATTTTTTAAGCGTGATCGAGTGCCTGCGAGTCTCTGTGCGAGTCTCAAGATGTTATTCTATTCCACTCATAAAGTACATCTTGTTTTTGTGAGATATGCCAACTTCTTAAAACTGGTTGAGAGACAGTACCATTAACAACTAATAAAATTTGATCGGTTATTGTTTGAACTAATGAAAAGGTACTATTAGATTTAATAATCATTTTAAGCAAGCTCCTATCATAATTTCATGGTTGCGAATGTAATCTTTCATAGTTTCAGCATATTCAGAATATGTACCTTTAAACCACTCAGGTTGAACTTGAACTGGTACTTGACTACCATTGCCGTGGATACACTCTCTAAGAGTTATGCCATAACTCTGTAGCACTTGAAAAAAAGGAATAAAATTATCCTTATTTAATTGATCTTGTAATGTTGGAAATAACATAATAAAAGATAGTTGCTTGAACACCCTTACTATAGCCTATATTTTTGCTTATTAGTATTGTAATAGTATTTCTTAACATTCTGTAACAATTAAAAAAAAGAGCTAATTTTACTTAGCTCTTACTAACTTTTTTGTGTGTGTGATCGCTTGCCTGCGAGTCTCTCAGCGAGTGCCTGCAAGTCTCTAAACCCCTTTTATTAAGTGTGTTTGATTTGTACTCTCAAGATAAGTTATATCTACAAGAGAGAACTCTCCACCAAGTTTTTTTTCAGCTTTTCTGATAATATCGAAAGCTCTATTGCACAAGTCCTCGTAAGACTCGTTTAGACCTTGAGTAACTTTTTGAAAAAAAGTTCTCTTATCGACATATCTACAGGCAGTGTGAATGATGTAATAATCAGTCATTTTTAAACCTCCTCGAAATTGTAAGTTTTTTCTAAAATGCTCCGCACTCTTTCTCTATCTATAGAATCGCCATCCCCCCAAGTCCAAGTAGATTCGGGATGATCTAAAAACAATTCATAATCTTTTATTGCCTTTTTGATGTCAGTTTTTGTAAGTCTTTGCCCTGTTACCATTTGGTGTAAGGGGTAAATAGCATCATAAGAACCATAAAAGCTATAGACATAATCTATAAATTCTTGTTTTTGTGAAGTTAAGATAGTAGTCATTTGATAAAGATAGTTTGTTGAACACCCTTACTATAGCTTAAATTTTTACTTGTTAGTATTATTACAGTATTTCTTAACATTCTGTAACAATAAAAAAGAGAGGGTTATCAATCCTCTCTAGTACTATCTTTATATGCCACCCTAATTGTGTGCCTGCGAGTCTCTATGCGAGTCTCAGCTAACCATAAACTAGGGTGTTGTAGGTTGTTATCTGTAATATAGAATCTGCTACTGAAGCATCTATAAGACTTAAATCATTATCCTTAAAAGCTTCAAAAACACTATTGCAATCATCACTATTTAAATTAGTTTTACCTGAGATAATTTTCTCTATAGCAGTTAAAACATCTTTAACTTTAAAATGGTGTTTGTCATCTTCTATATCTTCTACTGTTATAGGACTATCAAGAGTTAATTCTTTTAGCCACATACAACAACCTTGATGCTCGTAATCTTGACCTGACTTTACATAAAAAATACCTTCGTCTTCTTCTACCTCTATATTGCCTATGGTCACATCTGTAGCCCAATAATTTGACCCTTGACCCATAGTGCAAAATAAATCTCTAAGGTCTTCTAAGGTTATGTCAAATTGATAATTGACATTACAAGTAAATTTTTGTTCGATTGTTTTTGTCATTACTCCTCCTCCTCGTCTAAGTCTGGTAATTCATCTGACCTGTTAGTATTTTCTGCAATCTGCTGAAACCACTCCTGATCTTCGGGGTGCATTTCTTTGTACTCTTCTAAAAGCTCATCAAATGAACCTTCTTTGCCTTCGTAAGGGGAACTATAAAAAGAAAATAATTCAAGTTTGTCATGCTCGTTTGTCTCACACATAGCAACTTGATATTCAGAATTAGTAAGAAATACATAACCTGAGTTCATATTGAACGCAATTTTTACACCATTGTTTTCAAAGTCAACAGGTAAGCCGTTTGACTTCCATGCTTCAAAGAGGTCTTGTGCTTCTCTTTGTTCTCTGTAACCGAAATCTGCAAGGTCTTCGGTATATGTTTTTTGTGAATTAGCCATAAGCTTAAAGATAGAAAATAAAGTTAGATCAGGAAAGCAATTTTGCATTTACCTCGCCCTAGTTAGCTTAAGGTTTGTTTCCTGATATTTATACAATAGCAAATTATAATACTATTGTGGTAGTTTGTTACATTTGTTAATATTCAATATCAAATCCTACGGTTTCTTTAAATTCACTAAGAAACTTTTGAACAACATAAGGATTTAAAGTCTTGTTATGAAAGACTTTACAAAATTGTGCAGCATGAAAAATTCTTTCCTCGTCCCACCCATGATCGTAATTTCTGTTGTACTTGATTTGATCTCTAATTGCCTCTGAATAATTTAATTCAACAGTTACATCTTCAAATTTTTTTGTTTTTCTGGTTGCCATGATAATTGATAAAAATAAGGGTTATAGATATACCTAGAAGTTTTTTTAACCCCCTTCTAGGCGATTCTGAGAGGGCAATTTTATACCTAAAGCGTCATATTCTGCTTTAAGTTGCTCGTCACTAATTTCGTGATTGAACCAAGCGTTTTCAATAATGGCTCTTCTTTCTGATCTTTCTTTTAGAGTCAATATTCTTTTCATAGGTTTAAACAAAACATAAGGGGAACTGATGGGGTTAGGGTAGGTCATTATGACCCACCTAACGCTTTGTAACCACCACTAGCGACTTGTCTGGATAAACCAACCGAACCGCCTGCTGATCGCCCTGCTGAACTGCCAGAGCCACCCTGAGTAAATCCGCTACTTGAATACAACTTAGGATATTTTTCTTGCTTATATGCTTTGATAATTTCTTTTTCTGAACTGTTTTTCTTTTGAACTGCTAGTGCTGATTGATTTACAGTTTTACTGTCAAGTTGCAACTGTCTACCCTTCTCTTCTTCTTCTTTTTTCATATTGTAAAAACGATTAGAAACTTTATTTGCCCATGCTTTTCTAAAACTATTTCGGTGTGATGAACCCATCATTGCGACTTGAAATGGATCTTCTTTGCAATGCTTTGCCCAATCATCTTCTAAAGATTGTAAAAGATAATCTGTATAAATTTCTATTTCGATTTGACTTTTCTTAGATGAGAACACCTCAAATTGTCTGGTTACTGTTCTTTTATAATATCCGTTATAGTCTGCATCTTGAAAAGCATATACAATCGAACCATTATAGAACCTAGCAACCGCACTTAATATTGTTGCTGTAGCTGGGTCAATACGCTTATAAGGTTGACCATATCTAAAAGAGATAGCTTCTATCTCTTCGTCTACAGTAGCCATATCTAGCTGCTGTTCTAATTGTTCTCTTGTAATACCTTTAGCAAGTAATTGCTTTTCTAGCTTTTCTTCTGCTGCTCTTCTCTCATGTGGATTAGAAGATGATGTTAGTCCTAAGATTTTAGATAGAACTGATAAAGATCTAGTCATTTGATAAAGATAGGTAAATTTGTTTACATATTTAATATAGCGCATTATGGTACTAATGCGCTACTTTGTTACATTTGTTAGTAATTAGTCTGAGTGCGTTTGAAATTGAATAGACCAATCTTGTATAGAATCCCAAGCTATTGAAACTTTACCTAATTCATCATCTGGTTCATAAATGACTACATGAATACTTTTTAAGTCTTCAAGGTTAACTTCAAAATGTGAAATCCTAAATTCTGCACCATTCTTGTTTGTTAATAATGCACCTTTTAAGACATCTAATTTAATTGCTGAACATTTTTCAATTTGCATAATTCTCCTAAAGATAAAGTTATAGATATACCTAGAACAGATTTAAGGGCTGTTCTAGGCGATTGTGAGAGGGCTAAATTAGCCCATAACTGATGTTTATACCAGCTTTCTCATATTTTCTGTAAATAGACCGAACTGCTCTTTTTACCTGACCCCAAAAAGGTTGACCTTCATCTTCGGCTCTATCCCATGTACCGCAACTTATACAATTATCTAGAATGTCTTTATCTAATTCAGATAAGTTATCTGGTAATGCTTTGTTTTTGTTAATAAAATGGTAGAGATCAATAACAGCATCTTCTACATTTTGTTTTGGATAATAAGGCTCTAGATGCTCAACAATACAATCTTCTGGTCGATCTGTAATTGTTTCGATCTCTAGTTTTGTAAGCTTAATCATTTGATAAAGATAGGTAAATTTGTTTACATATTTAATATAGCGGATAGTTAGTACTAATCCGCTATTTTGTTACATTTGTTAATAATTACAAAACTATTTGGTAACGATCAAGATAATTGCAATGTTTAACAGCAATCTCTGGATTTGCATTTGTCACGATTTGTGAGTCAGCATCATAATTCCATTTTTCAACACCATCAATATCATAAATTGTAGCTGTAAAAATAGTTTCTTTTGGAAACTTATATAAACGACCCCATGCTTGTTTAGCTTCTTTTGCTGCTCTAGTTGCAATGATGATTGGCTGCTCATTACCTGTTGCATAAGATGTTCCATGACCTGCATGAACAATCGCTAAAACAGTTTTTGTTTTAGATACACAAGGTTGACGCTTAAAAGTGTTAGTCATAAAAGATAGTAAAATAAACTACACACTTAATATAACGGCTATTAGTATTAATATAGTATTTTGTAACAATTAGTTATATTAGAATAATAATCCTTGAGTATTCGGGTTATAACTAGAATCATATCGTCTGTTGTCGCCTTTGGGATATGGTTCTACTGTGTAAGTCAGCAAGTCTCTCATAGATTTTTTTTGTTTGCGAGTCCCGATAAAATAAAAATATCTATGCTTTCTCGGCCTTTGTTTTCTATATAGCAAGTCCCCATACTTTTCTTTTAAAAGTTGGTGTTTGTTTATGTTCTTATCTTTGTCATAGCGACCTACCGAGTCTTCTATAGAGCTATGGTGCATATGCTCAAGTCCTTTAACTGCGTAATCTGTAAACTTAGAACTTAATCCTGTATAAATCCAATTAGTTGCCTGATAAATATAACCATGATGACCATAAGAGCTATCAGCATAGCTAACAACAACGTGTGGTTTTGGTAGTAGCATTAATGATTGCGATACAAAAAAACTTAGCGTGTTTTTTTCTAAATTATCATTAACAACTAAACGATTTAATTCTAAAAAAGTGTCTGTAAATTTACCGCCCAATGCACCTTGAACTAATGTTTGGCTCATAGGTTTTGCAAAACTACAAACACCTTTTAAGAATTTATTAGGATCATACAATCCAAAGCTATAAGAAATATTAGGGATTCTTTTTGCATAATGTTTATGCAAAAACCATTCATAAGTTTGTGAGCTTTCTATAGATTGAACATGATAGATTTGCGTAACACTCATTAATCATCTACCCACCTTTCATGTTTAAATTCTTCTAAAACTTCATCAGCATTTTCTTCGTCTTTTACATAAGAAACTAAAATGTCATAAAGATTTTCGTCATATTTATCAACTTGATCTTTTAAATCTTGTTGACCCAACTCTTCGGTTTCTTTGTACATAACTTCTCTAATAAAAGAAATCATACTTTCTGTTGTCATGTCTTGAATTTTAAAGTCAACAAATTCACTTCTTAAATCACAAAACTGCTTAAAATCTAATTCTGCAAAAGTCATTCTTCTTCCTCCTCGTCATCATAGTCATCATCTTCTTCTACATTCTCAAAATCTCCTATATCGTGATTTCGGATAATTTCTAAAGTATCGACAATAGCATTGTCAAACTCTTCTGAGATGTAGATGCCTAGACCCTCAGTAGCTAGGCGATCAAAATATTCTGCGATAGTTAGTGTCATTGTTTAGTCCTCCTGAGAAATAATTGATTCTTTGACTCTCTCTTCTAAGTTGCCTAAAAAATCATCTTCATTATGTAAATAGTCACAAACATAATCATAACCTTTAGCTTTTCTAGCTTCGTAGTCTAAGGCAGACCAACCTTCTGAGTTTTCTAACTCTTTATTTTTCTTGATCTGATCTTTTTCTTTTTGTGTATAATCACTATCAAGTTTTTTGATAGAAATAGCTGTCTCAGAATAAAAAAATCTAAGACCTTCAGATAATAAAATCGTGACTAGATCATTTAATCTTCTACCGTCTGCTCTTGCTACTCTGACGAGATCACGATAGATGTCGTCAGGGAAATTTAACGTAATTTGCTTTGTCATTGTGCTACCTCCTCTGCACAACAAGGGCAGTCTGGGGGGGTAATCACTTCGCCTTTAATCATTGCGACAAGAAACAATATTGCAATCTTTGTTGGTGGAGATTCATTGTTCATAATTAGTGAAACCGAATGATCTGCAAATTCAACTCTATCGTTGAAAACAATAGCTGAAGTTTCTATATCGTCAATCTGTTGACAAAAAAGTAAACCAATTTCTTTTGTTTCTTTGTTAGTAACATTCATTGGGCTGTAGTCATCAAAGTCTAAGCCTGCTTGTTCTAAGCCTGCATATAAGTGATCTACAAAAATCTGAACATTTGCTGGTGTTTTTGTCTTAGTCATTGCTTAATACTCCTCTGGAAATAGAATTACTGTGTTGCAATAATCCTGTTCAGAAAACTGAGTCAAGTCCATGTCAGCTTTTGTAAGCCCATAACCTGATGTAATAATCCAAATAGTTTGATTATCTTGCAATTTATAAACAGAATGTAATCTGCCACCATTACTACTTTTAACTACCTGATTGTTAGTCTCTGCATCTTCTGGTGCTAGATCTCCCCAGTCTCCGCTTGCATGAAGCATGACTTTTGATTTTATGTCTTGTTCTTTAACAGAACTAAGAAGTTGATACTGGTTAACTTTTTGAGAGAAAGCTATAGTACCGAGTAATTTTTTGTTTGGTTTGACTGTAACTGTCATTTGATAAAGATAAAGATAAAGTACACTTTTAATGTACAGGATAATTAGTACTTGTATAGTACTTTGTTACAAAATCGTAACAATTAATTTTGATTGGCATTAAATAGCTCGTCAATAGCCTGCTCTAATAACTGACTAGCTAAAACACTATGTTGTACAGGGTCAGACTTTTCTGTGATATGGCAGTTAAGATTCCAGTCCCTACCACAAGTAGGGCAAGTCTTGTACTTGTAACCATTAGCGAGTGCCTTAAGTTTAGTTAGTGTAGATTGTTCTACTCGGCAATTAACTTGTTGCCTTTGATTTGACATAGTTGATAAAATATAAACTACTGTTATAATACTCGATACTTACTCAGTAGTCAACCTAATATACATTTCTCCATGTATCTTTGATTGCTGTAGCCCAACTAGGTGCTATTGATGTTCTGCCAATTTTATCTTGCAAGTCTTTATCTAAAACTTTTACTACGATTCCGTCAGTCGGATAGCGACTAAATATCAACGAGTCTTGCCATTGGCTATGCAACTGTTTAACTTTATTCACAACATTACTGTCTACTTTTATATGACCGCATACATGAAAACCCCATTTTACAAGTTGCTGTAGGTTAGATACTTCTGTCTGTTTACCATTAAATATTTGAAAAGCACAAAAAGACAAGCCCATTCCTGAAGGTTGTTTTTTGCGTAAATGACCTGCTGCGAGTCTCTGTGATCTAGCTGGAATTAGACCTTTTCCATATAACTCTCCCCTAATTTCAACAGTACCTTTTGCCTTAATAGATTTAGGCAAGTCCTCTATCATTCTCATGCAATATGTTTTATCTAAACCTTTACGAGTCCATGCCTTAACTAAAATCCCATCTACATATCTAACTGCCATAGCACAACCGTCTATCTTAGGCTCGACAATAACTGTCGGACTATCTGGTAAATATGAATACCATTCTGCAAAAGGCAAAGTGCCGAGTCCTGACAATACACAACCCTCATCTACTTGTTTTAGTGCAGGATGATTAGGGCTAACAGCTATTAGTGCTTTTTTTATCTCGTCAAAATGTTTATCAGATATTATTGCCCTACCTGCTCTATATAAATCATTGTGATATAAAAATTCTTTTGCTAATTCGTATGCGATTGTCATATTTAAGATAAAGATAATAATACTAGTATAGTATTATATTAGTTATTTGGCAAGTTGTTTAATTTCTCTTAACCATATTTTAATTAACTGTGCATCTGCAAAATCTTTAACTATTTCTGGAAAAACCTTATTTCCTTTCTTACCACCTTTCTTTTGACTCGGAATATTTCCAAAATAGAATAAAGCTTTTAATTTACCTTTAGGAGTTTCTCTATAAATACCTTTTCTAATTGTAAATCCAGATGCGTATGTTTTATCGTCTTTAAATGCTATAACTCTTTGATCTAAAATACTACTATTTCCTCCTTTAAATCCCATCTTACCTTTTGCATTTCTTGTTTTGCCTAAAGCTTTTTTTGTATTAGCATATGTCGTTTGAGTGACATTTCCATATTTATTTGTTCTTACCAAAGGATTATCTGTCGCTGCAAAAGGATAATCGCTTCTGTTTATTAAACTCCTATCTCTTAAATATTGTGTAAATAAAGTATCATACGCCTTACCAGAACCTACACCTATTGATGGAAATAAATATTTCCCTGCTGGATTACCTTTTTCTATACGATCTTTTATTCCAACATCAAGTTCTAATCCTCTTTGAACAGTAAACGTACTATTTTTTGTGAAAGGTACAGGATTATCAAAAATCCTCATGTATCTCTGTGCAAGTCCCTGCGACCCTTTTAATCTTTTCCCTAATTTTGTTAGTGCAACTCTTCCAGCAAAATTAACTTGTGTTTCCTCATATAAACTTAATCTTCTATTAAAGTTGCTGACATCAAATTTAAAAACTACCGCCATATCGAGTCTTGTTTTTTTGTATGTTAGCAAGTCTTTGTTGATGAGACTAGCTTTTTATTAGGTGTCCATATGTCCCAACCTACCCTACCTTCCCTATAGAGTTTCCTAAACCCCCTATTTCCCCCTATATACTCCCTATACTCCCCCTCTCCCTTACTTTATATACTATAAAGGAATAGGTATAGACACTATAGACACAGCTTAGATCGCAAATCCTGACATTGTTTGAGGTGTCCATAGTGTGTCTTAACCTCCTACAGAGGTTAAGACACGTTCCGAGTCTCGAATGTAGACCCATTTGCGACAACCCCTACTTCCTCTACGCTTTTTTTCGTAGCCTAAATTCTTTAAAATCGTTGCAACTTGCATCTGATCGTATCTTGTTTGTCTTTCAATTGGTTTTTCAATTGCTTCAGATAAAACAACTTCTGTGGTCAGTTCCCTGTGATAATTCTGTGGTGTTTCACAGAAAGATTCGATAACTGCTTTCCAAGGCGATTCAATTAAATAATCTAAATTTTCTTCATTTACTTTCACTTCATTTTCTTTTGTAAGATATGTAGTTTCGCCATTTTTATATGCCATTACCGCACTCGCCCAAATCTGATTTCTCTCTTTTTGTAATCCCTCTATATATATTGGGTTTTCTATATTTATGTTTTCTCCCAGACGAATAATCCAAAACCTTCTATTTCCTGTTTCATCTACGAGAAATCCATCATGTCTGTTTGTCGAACCGACAATGATACCTCTTCTAGGAAATTCTTCAGTAACTTTGCCGTAAGGAACTCTAAAGACATCTTTTTCTTGAGATAGGAAAGATTTTATTTCCCCTGCCATTTTTTTAGATGTTATACTTTCTAGCTCGGCCAGTTCACAAATCCAACTTCTGTGCAAAATCATAAGTGAGTCTTTTCCGTTTATATCTCTTAAACCATCACTAAAAAATTCTGCTCCTAATGTTGCCCAGAATGTAGATTTTCTAGCTCCTTGTTCTCCTAACAAGACGCAAGCATTATCGAATTTATGACCTTCTGGCTTATATGCTCTAGCTACTGCTGCGATCAATGTCTTTTTCAACATATCGTCATAGATTGTTGGTTCGGAAAGTACCGAATCTTCTGGTCTTAAATAAGTACTAGCGAGTCTGTCTATATAGGCTGGAGATTCTGTCTTATAAACTTTATCTAGATAGTCAGTTACAGGATTATATTCATATTCTCTAGCTATTTGTACAACACAATCAAAGGCTGTGTCCTTGTTACATTTATAACCTTGCCTAGCAAGTTCTAAATAATATCTATCAATAGAAGTTGATCCCTGACAAGGCACTCCATTTAGCTCTATCTGTTGTGTAAATATGTTGTATCTAAATGCGTGTTCGCCATTTTCTCTACGAGTCTTCAATAAATTAAGCAATTCATTTGCTTCTATTTTTTGTAATTTATCTGAGTGAACTAATGTAGGATTATCTGGATTATCTGGATTTATAACCTTCATTACTTTTGGTGGTTTATAACCATGTTGCATTGCCCAGTACCAAAAGCTATTAGCTTCTATTTTTTGTCCTCCAGACTGTGCAACTTGATCAAGTCCTCCCCATGCTGGCGAATGTTGTCTCATAAGAGATATTGCATCAGCAGAACTTTTGCCTGCATCTTCACAAGCTTTTATAAGACCCCATAAAATATTGCGATACATATGATATGTGTTCGAGCCGGGGGTTCTAGGTGGTATGTGTGCAAGTGCTTTTTGTACTGTTGCAAAATCTTCTTTACGATATTCTTTGAACTCTACAGACTCTTTATTTTTCTCATGTTGTCTTTTTGTAGGTAAACATTTTTCTATTTCTTTGACACTATATTTTTTATCTGATGTATGAATAATCTGTGTCATACCGCCATGACTTCCATCATCTCTCATATGAAAAGTCCCCGGCAAACGCATAACTCTTGATGGATTTTTTAAGGCTCTATCTGCATCTGCATAATCTAATAATCTTTCCTGTATAGGTTTCCAAGTTTCTGGTTCTATTGCTTTTTTTAATATCCAATAATTATGTATAGATTTACCACCTGTATCTATTTGTATTGATGGCTCTGGCAAGCCTAATTCTTTCCAAATATAAATTTGATCTTCTTTTGGAATATCATCGTGTTCGTAGAAGAAGGCTCGGCAACCTGTTATGGATGAGTCTGTATCCTCGCCATCATTAATTACAAGATAGACACCTCTACCTTCTTCTTGACAATGTTTAATCCAATCTCCATTTGCGTTAGATTTTTTACCACGATCTCTTTCTTTTAATGGATGACCTTTTGGAAAGAATGATCTTAAACGAACTTTGCGAATATCTTTTCCGAGAAGATCTAAAAATGACCGCCATTGGCTGCGGTCTAACTCAAATGTAGACATAAAGATAAAAGGTATGTTTAAAGCGTTAGCTAACTTTCAGTATTTTTAGGGCATCTCCCACATTACGAGCAACCCCTGTAATTCCTCCAGCTTTCTTAACAGCTTGAAGCCAATTATGCTGATATTTTGAGAGTTGTCCAGTGTTTGTTTTAACTTCGATACTTGTAAAGACTGCCAAATCTCTGCCGATCATCTCAGGAGTAATTTTGATAGTCTTAAAACCAATAAGGTCAGAACTACCTTTTGCCAATCCAAACCGAACCCATTGGCCTGTTCTAGGATCTGGAAGTTTTCCAGTTTCGTTGCGAAATAAACGCAAGTCAGAATGTTGTCCAAGAGCTAACCTTATATTTTGTTGTAAGACAGTCTCTTGATTTGACATCTAACGATGTAGTTTTTTCCATAATACACAATTTACAATACATTCTCTAAATTAATTGTTTCTTTTGCCATCTTTTCTCGAATTTTGTCAATAACAGTTTCTTGTTCAAAACCATCATCAACTCTTTCTTTTCGTTGCTCCTCAAACATAGAACTGTATCTACTACTGTAAAATTTTTCTCTAATAAGATTTCTTAAGTACTGACTAATAGATACACCATTCTTCTCGGCTTCTTGTTTTAAAAACTCATGCCGATCTGGTTCGAGTTGAAAAATTACTCGAACATACTTTTTATCATTAGAGTTCATAATAAGTAGTTGTTTGATGATTCAAGATCCTTTAGCTTGCTAAAGGGATCATTTTTTGCAGTATCTAATCTAAGATCTTTTGTCATTTTACCTCTCATAAATTGATTAGCTGCCAAGGTATAGTATTTAAAAGCTATTGCTCCATACATAGTTTCATTTCTATCTCTTCTTTTCACTAAATATTCTTTTAGTTTAATTGGAGCTATGTCGGTTACAGGATTCCACTTTACATTTTCTGAATATCCGTCAGTAACTAATTGAATCCATAAAGTAGTTCTTTCATACGGAGTCATGTCATATGGAAATTCATATCTATTTTTATACATATTAAGTTTTCCGACAGACATCTCTAAAAATATTTTTAAGGCACTAGCTAAAGTGTTATTTATATAACGAGTTTTATAAAACCCATCTTCTTCTAACTTTTCAAAAAACTTATAGTGTCTTTTATATAAATCAGCAATAAGATCATCAAACCTTAAATAACCAAAATTACCAGTACCTGTGAACTTAGCATTAAAATCAGACAAAGCTAATTTTATGATAGAGCAACTTTTTCCGTGCATTGGAGTTCCTCCAACTGATATTCTGTCAGCTTGTGTTCTTTTCTTTCCAGAATCAAAACTTTGAACTGTATTGTGAGGAATATTTCTTATAACAAAGAAAGGGCAAGCAACATTAGCGTTAACTACAGCATTTAATCTATGCTGTCCATTTACTAATAAATTTTGATCGTTAAAGGCTAAACAATCCCAACTCAAATAAAATTTATCATCCAAAATACTTTGAGTTAATTGTTCAACTGCTCTAGGTGCTGGCCTTCTGTTGTTTTGAAAATTTTTAGATAAATATTCTTTTGCCTTTGTTGGCGTAATTGTTTCGATGCAAATTTGTACATCTTGATAAGGGATAGATGAAGTCATCATTTTTTGTAACTGTAACATCACTATATGTATAGAATCTAGTTATGTCAACAAATTAATCTGTCTAGTTTTCCACACTAAGACATCAAAAGTTGAAATACTTGTCATCATCTATATCTTTATCTAGTTCTCCCTTTAGTTTTATCATCTTATATTTAGAAGCTGGCTTCCATTGTTTCTTTCTAAGTTCCCATCTTTTTTTAGCCCAAAAAGGTTTATGTCCACGTTTTGCAGCAAGTTTATACCAATCTTTTAATGTTTTACATTGCCATTCTTCTTGTTTTCTTCTTTGTATCTGTTCACTTCTTATAACAGCAATATCATCAATTTTTATTTTGGAAAGATAGATTTGATTTAAGAATATTTTTGTAATATTTTCTCTTTTATGTTGTGTATGTTCAGAAAAAATATTATGAAGATTAGCCTCTGTAAATTCTTTCCATTGTTGTTGTGTAAAGCATTTCGCATATGGTGTTGTTTCTTTTAAATTAAATTTAAAACCAACTTTTTTTGAATCATCAGACCAAGCATAAAAATAAAATTTTACACCTGTAGATTTTTCAATAATTGGATCTCCTTGATCTAACATTAATTCTCTTTTCATCTTTACCAAATCTCCATCTTCATAAGTTATTTCTCTTTTAATAACTTCTTTTTTATGTCCACAAACAGGACATATTGGTTGCGGTTTATATACTGCAAAACAGACTTCGCAAGTTTCTACTGCTGGTGCAAGTTGTCCTTTTCTTTTTGTATTTACTTTTTGATGTAAATCATATTCTCTAATATCATCAACAAAACCATGTCTTTTTGTATTGCCAACATGATCTAAAACAATAGCTATTTTATTAGGCTCTGGTCTTAAAACTCTACCGACTTGTTGAATGTATAATCCTTCTGATTTAGTAGGTCTTAAAAGAATAGCAACATAACAATTTTCAACATCAAAACCTTCTGAAACAACATCAATAGAAACTAATATTTGTATCTTTCCATTTTTAAAATTATCAACTAATGTTTTTCTATCATCTGATTTCATAGAACCTGTTATAAGTTCTGCCGTATATCCAGCCTGTTTAAATTTATTAGTCACATATTGTCCATGTTTTACTGATATACAAAAAGCGATAGCTGGCTTGTTTTGTCCAAGTCTTTTATAATTCTCAACTGCATCTCCAACTATATCAACCTTATCTAACTCATCTTCTACCTCTTTTTTACTAAAATCGCCTCTAATTGTCCTTATTTTGTCTAAATTCAGCTTATTTGGTGGAGCATACACTTCATGTTTTGCAAGGTAACCTTTGTCAACAAGTTCTGGGATAGTACAACCGACTATAAGTTCATCAAAAATTTCGCCTAACCCTGCACCTGTCATTCTCATAGGTGTAGCTGTAACACCAAGTTTTATTGCTTTGTTGAAATACTTAAATATTTTTTGCCATGAATTAGCAACTGCATGATGAGCCTCATCAATAATAATCAAGTTAAAGCGATCTGGATAAGCGAGTCTATTAATTAAGGTTTGAACAGAGGCAATTTGTACATTTTTATTAGAACCCTTATGGCCTGCTGCAATAATTCCATACTTAACACCTGCTTTAGTTAATTTATCGCCAGCCTGATCTATTAATTCTTTTCTATGTACAAGTATTAATACATTTGCACCTTTTAACTCTGCAAGTTTTGTTATCTGCGAAAAGATAACAGTCTTACCTGCACCAGTAGGAAGAGTAAGTAAAACAGATCTATGCTTTGCTTGAAACGATTTTCTTACGTTAGAGATTGCTAAATTTTGGTAATCTCTTAGTTGCATAGAGTTGACATTTGTTGTCTCATACTATAATATGTTGTTATATGTGTCAAGTTATCTTATGACAAAAGAAAAACCTAATTTGCCTAATGTATGGGATAAGGCAAATAAAAATAATATTTCAGAAGGTTCATTATGGTCTTCCCCTGATGACCCAGAAAAATTAAGAATTTACAAAAACGGAAAGTGGGAAGAAATAGACCCTTACAAAGATTTAGAAGAGAGGAAAGTTAAATAAATGAAAGAACCTAACAACTGGAGCAAGCTACAAGAAGAAACAAAAGATGAATTTGTTGATAAATTATTGCTCTATGTAAGAACAAATAATTTTAAAGCTTTTTGTTCTGCTGTCGAGCGTGGTATGTACTATTACGGTCAAAAAAAATTAGCTTATATAATGCACCATGATTTAATGAAACAAATATGTATTTGTGGTCAATTAGATAATTTTATTAAGTGGGGGGCAAAATTCAATGATCTATAAACCACTTGTGATGTCAAATGAAGAATATCATGGCAAAACTAAGTACGAGTCTTCTTCTACTATTCGTAAAGCACTAATCAGCCCTAAGAAATATTTATACGATAAAACTGCTGAATCTGTACCTACAAAAGCTATGGAGGAAGGTACTGCTGTTCATACATTTTTTTTAGAGAATGAATTATTCAAGAATAGATATTGCTATAAACCTAAAGCGTTTAATGGTAGGACTAAAGAAGGTAAACAATGGATGGAAGAGCATAGTCATTTGAATATATTGTCTGCTGAGTGGGAAGAAAACCTAGTTCATATGAACCACAGCTTCTTAGCGAGTCCAGCCAAAATGATTTATGACATGAAAGGATTAACAGAATTAAGCTATTTTAGTGACGATTTAGGCGGAATAAGGGCAAAATGTAGACCAGATTGGATTTCTAACGATAGTAAAATAATTGTTGACTTGAAAACTACACAAGATGCAAGTCCTAAAGGATTCCAAAAATCAATAGGACAATTTGGTTATCACATACAAAGTGCATGGTATTTGCGAGTCCTTCAAAGTTTAGGATTTGATTCCAATGAATTTATATTTATTGCTATAGAAAAAACTGCACCTTTTTGTGTTGGTGTATATCGTGCCAGTAATGAAATGCTTGAAGAAGGTAGCAAGAAAGTAAATGAAGCTATCGAAAAAATACTTTGGTGTAAAGAGAATGATTCTTATCCAGATTATACTCCTAACGAAATAGAAACTATTAGTCTTCCTCCTTGGATGACTAAGAAAAAGGATCAAACGTCATCTGATGAGGAAATACAACTTTATTAATGACAAAGACATTTCCTTACAACCCTTACGATGGTCAGGTTTTTTATGACCCTGACGAAGAAAAAACATGGGTGTTTGCTCGTAATGAATGGGTAGACATCACTTACGAAGACATTACTTATGACAACTGAAATTACTAAAACAAATATAGAGGGCGAGTCCTCTATCTATCAAAACACCGAGTCTTTTGAGTTTGCTCAACGACAAGCTAAAAGTTTGTGCCAGTCACAATTAGTGCCAACACAATATCAAGGTCAAAATGGATTATCTAATTGTCTTGTTGCTTTGGAAATGAGTAAGAGAATGAATCTTAGTCCTCTTACTGTTATGCAAAACTTAAATGTAATTCATGGTAAACCAACATGGTCTGCTCAATTCATTTCAAGTCAAATAATGGGTTGCGGTAGATTTAAAAACTTTGACTATGTTGTAACAGGTAAAGATGATAGTTTATCTGTCCAATGCCAAGCTATAAGAATTGAAGATAACAAGTTAGTTAAAGGAACTGCTGTATCTATTAAAATGGCTAAGCAAGAAGGTTGGACTGCAAAAAACAAGAAATATCAATCAATGCCAGAAATTATGTTAAAAGCGAGGGCAGCTACGTTTTTTGGTAGACAATACATTCCTGATCTTTTATTAGGAGTTCAAACTAGCGAAGAGGTGGTTGATATACAACCTATTGACGTTACTACTACTGTAGAACCACAAGTGGTTCAAGAGGAGAAAAAAGATGACTTCGGATTCTAAAAAAGAATTTTTAACACCGAGCGAACTTGCTGAAAGATGGCGAGTTCATATTGGTTCTGTTGAAAGATGGAGAAGAGAAGGCAAACCGCCTTCTTTCTACACCATTAATGGAAAGATCCTCTATAAGTTGGCTGAGATAGAGGATCTAGAATCAGCCAAACGTCAATCCAATTAATTATTATCTATGGACTTTAAATTACCACTTGCAGTTTTCTCACAAGATGCAGAAGACCACAAAAAACGCTATAAAGAAAACTACGACCCCAATAAAAACTATCCTAAGTATTCTGGTGTTATGCAGATTACAGAGGCAGATATTATTAAGTTATGTACTTATGTGCAAAAAGCAAAACCAGAGCATAGCGATTTTCATGGAGAAGGTGTAGTTACTATAAGAGCTACAGGCTACCTTAACGAAAGTAAAGCAGGTAAAAAGTATATCGGTCTTAGTTTAGAGCCTGATTTCAAAACAATGAAAGCTATTGAAGAAGCTGATGCAAATGACTCTGCAAGTCCTTCAAGTTCTGAGCCTCCAAAAGTAAAAGCAGCAGAAGAGGAGTTTCCTTTTTAATTGATAGGGGTCTTATACAAGACCCCTCACTTTTAGTGGATTTTAAGCCAAATTAAGCTAAAATAAATGAAATTATCCTTATCTATGCCTTTAACATTTAACAGTAAACAAATTGATAAAGTTGTATCTATTGATGATGTAGGAACTTTATCAAATCCAGAAATTTTATTATTGAAAGACGAATTGATGATTGCCATAAATAATATGGATGATTATATAAAAAAATTTAAAGAAGAAAAACAAGAAGATTATGATAAAGACTGGCATCAAAAAGTAAGACGCAAACAACAAGTTTGTAAAGCTTTTTTATCTCAACTTATAGATTTAGATCACGATGAAAGTTTATTTAGAGCTATTTATGACAAACATTTTTCGCAAATAATTTTAAAATATATAGATAGAAACGAGTTTAGAACTATTCATAATAAAGCACGTTCTTTAGCTATTGCTGAATTAGAAAAAATAACATGACACCAAGACAAAGCACTAGATCAGAACGCAAGTTGCTAAAACTTAAACAAAATAAATTAGAAGAATTAGCAAAAAAATTAGATTCTGACATTAGAGGATACGATCATATAGTTCAATATGCAGATAATCATACTGCGAGTCTTCGTAGTGATTCAGTTGATAAAAATATTAGAACAATTATTATGAAACATAATTATAAAGTGAATCAAGTTAATAAAATGCTAATTAGAGATTTTAGTAAAGAAGAACAGGAGGTTGCTGAAAATGATACAGGAGAATTTTAAGGATAAAGAAATTCTTGATATGCCACCAGATTTGGAAGGAGTTACAAGACCTGATAAAGATAAGAAAACAAAAAAATATACTTTTATTATTAAAGGTGTAGGGGTCGGACTTGCTCCTATGAAACTTTCTACAAATGCCGAAACAGAAGCTAAAGCAATTAAATATATAAAAGCTAGATGGAAGGATTGTTCTTATAAACTTGTATGACAAATAAAGAAAAAATAGAGGCTGCAAAAAAACGTATTGCGGAATTAAAAGTTCTTATCAAGTCTTGGCAAAAACAATAAATCTTGTATGTCACATATTTAGTTTGTAAGGGTCATTTTGGGGTGCAACCGATATATCATGGTCTTACTTATAAATTTCAAGCTTGGTACTATGATGGAAAAATTGTCTATCTCGGAAACATATTTGAAAAACGATCAGAAGCAGAAGCAGAGGCAGAACAACTTAGGAGAAATAGTATGTTGCGGTAATCATGTGTTTAGGGTTATAAATGGACAAAGGTATTGGATTAGCACACCTCCTAATGGATATGAAGATAGAATTTGGCATAAATAATGGCCTCTCTTAGATACCATGCTGGACGTATGGTTTTATATGAAGAAGAACCTAAAGTATGGCGAGTAAAAATAAAAACAAAAAAAGGAAAACTTAACTTACCTTTAAAAGCAAAAGAATTAGAACCTGCACTTATAGAAGCAGAATATTTATATGCAGATGCCAGATGTATGAGTAGAGATCATCCTCTTTGTATAGATTGCATACATCATCTTGTGATAAAAGCAGAATGTGGATTAGGGATGCCAGAGGGTAAAGCTAGTGGAGGGATATGGGCTAAAGATTGTGCTTATTTTTGGGAGAAGAAGATATAGATTTATTATATTCATCATATATTTTATCTATATGATCTCCAGCTTGATTAATTATTTTTACCAATCTAAAATTTTCTTTTGCGAAAGCACTTATTAAGTCTGGAATTTCATTTGGATCAAGTGTATTAATTATATGTCTTAAAAATATTTCAACGTGTAGCTCTTCTTCCATAGAAACATCAGCCATTACCCAAGGTTCGATTTTACGCCTTTTTTTTGCCTGCTTCTTAAACCATTCAGACCAAGGCATTACAAGTTTCATAACAAGTTCCTTTATCTCAAACGTAACGTACTAGATATATAAGGCAATGAAGATATACTATTTATAGTTACATTTATAAAATGGAATCACAAACAAGAAATTATGGTTCTTCAAAAAAGAAGAAAACAAAAAAGAAAAAAGTAAAATTGGGAAAGTAACTACTGGAACAATTGATTTGCCTATCTATTAGGAAAAAGATTGCGTTCCAGAAGATCTACAAGACCATCATCTACAGTATTATCTGTTTTTTTAACCATTGCTCGTAATATATCAATTGCGAGCTTTTTAATTGCAGAGCCTCTTAGAAAAGCAAACACAATAGGTTTGATTATTTTAAGCATTGTTTTATTATGACTAATTTAATAGTAGCTTAATGTTAAGTTATCGTCTTGGTTTTATTTCTGCGACTGCAAGTTCTACTTCTTTTAGGCGATGAAACACTTCTTTCATATCATCGTGCATATTATCTATTTTATCTGTTAATAATTCTATGGCTGTTGTATTTCTTACAAGATCATCTCTTGATTGTCTTCCTCTATAAGAAATAGAACCGACAGAAACAAAACAAGCTGTTAATAACGCCCCACCTACTGCTGCGACTACCTCTACCACTTTACGAGTCCTCAATATATGTCTATTATGACAGAAAAAGCCTATGCAAACAGAAAAACCAAAAGATTCTCAACAAAAAACTAAGCAAATAGACGATGAAAAGCCTGATTATCAGGAAAAAATTACTTTTTTAGTCTCTACTGTCGCACAAGGATTTATTTTGACTTGGTGTTTATTAGTTCTATCTCTTGGGTATGTAAAACTGCCTAATAAACTATTTGGAATAGATATACCAGATCAACCTAGAGTGGATAGTACGTTTGCTGCTGGTTTGTTAGGAAATATTTTAGGTGGATTAGGCATAAGTGTTAATGCAGCACAAGGAGCTAAGAAGAAAAAGAAAGAAGGAGAAAATGGTCTTAATACAAACAGTCCTAATGGCTATCAAACACTTATTATAAAACAACCGCTTGAAATAATTGCAAACAAGCCAGAAGTTATTAAAGTTGATCCTACAAAAACAAAACCATGAAAAAACTAATTCCATTTTTGTTTCTAGTATCTGCACCAGCTTATGCAGATATAACTCAGAAATTCACAACCTCTGCACAGATTACTGTAGATATGCCGTATTCTGTGACTAATAAATTGGGGACTACTTACAGTATTAGCGGTAATAACATCACTCCATCTGTAACTTCTGGAGGATCAACAACTTCTGGTCAGATTGGAGGACTTAATGTTTCTAGCTTAACTGCTGGCGTACCAGCTTTAATTCAGACTGATAAAGCTATCACAACAGCAGGATCGGCCTTCAGTCTTACAGAAGCGGTAACAATGGGAGATGCAACACCTTCTGCTGTTACACCATCATCAGGTATAGCAGCATTACCTCATCTATCGGGAACTACAACCATAGGTTCTGGGGGGACTCTAGGTAGTGGGGCAATGACGAGTTTATCGTCAGGGGTTACCACCTGTTCTGGTGCTTTTGGATCAGGTTCTAGCTGCGTTGCGTCCACTACCGTTACAATCCAAATTGACTAGGTTTTGGCTGCTATTAATAATATTATTTCCTGTCAAAACCCTTGCAAATCCAGTAGTTCCTACTTTCCGAACTGGGTCTTCAAGCACCAATTCTACTTCTCAAAGTGTAGTGACCGAGAGCATCACTTCCCATCAATATCGAACAGGATATTCTTATGGAGTCTCAGGAACAAATATAGAAAGTGCGGATGTTAATGGATATATCAATTCTATTCCTACAGCAGAAACTACTCAAACAGTTAATGGAATCAACTTTTCTTATACAAGTCCTTCGTTGGAGGGTGTTCCTAGATGGAAGATAGTAAACGAAGGGCAAGCATTTTCTTTAGTAGAAACAATGATCACACCGGGAATCGACACAATAACAACAATAAATCGCACCATAAATACAACCACAACAACCACCGTAGAAACTACCTTTGGGCAATAGCTCTAATCCTTTGCCCTACAAAGGTTTTAGCAAATACAACTGTTGCAAGTCCTAGTTCAAATGCACAAGGAACAGTAAATAATAATGCAACAATGATTGCCCCACAAAGTACCCCACAATTTAGGATGAGTCAGGGTATAGTTTGTAGTTCTCCAAGTCTTACCATTACTCCATATGTAACAGATGCTTGGTCATTTAATCGACCTAGAGAAACTGTTACTAGACAAAATATTTACGATGAAGATACTGGTGCTATAAAATATATACAAGAAACTCCTAGATTTGAAAAAGATAACTATAACCTTAATTATGGAATTTCTGCACAAATCAGTATTCCATTAGGAAAAGCCCCTAATTTATGTCATAAGGCAACTGAGATAAATATTAAAAATCAAGAGTTGTTATATAAGAAAACCTCGCTTGAGCTTGCACTCTTTAGACTTAAGGTCTGCTCAGAGCAAGCGAAACTAGGTGTTACCTTTACTGGTAAGTACGCAAGTATTTGTGAAGGTATAAAAGTTTCAGTCCCACCAAATCAGGTTATCCCACATACTCACGAGTTAAAGACAAAAAAATAGATAGCTTGCGATCAGACAAACTATCTTACCTTAGGAGGTTTATTTATTATACACGAAATTTGGCAGTAGACAAGCACGGTAACACTTGCCTACCTAGACGCCCTATTCATTGCCTTGTCGAATAGGGTTTTTTTATTTTAACTTATCTTTTTTCTTTGTAAGTTTCTTGATCAGGTTTTTTACTATTGGTTTAACTAAATTCAAAATAATAGGAGTAGTCGCAGCCACACTAGCGATAACAGCAGTAGAGACAATAGTGCTAGGTTGTGGGATATATTGGTCGATAAAAGGTACTTCTTCCCAGACCGCATTGCAAGAACCATCTGATACATCTCGTTCATATTTTACCAGCCTTTCAAGCCGAAGTTCATTCTTAAAATCTCCTTCTCTGTATGGTGCATTTTTGGGAGGACAGGGTTTGTATTCATCTTCTTTCTTTTTTTCTTTTGGTATCTCTGGTTTAGGAGTTTTTCCTTCTGGCAATTTACTTGGTTCTTGATTTACAGGAGCAACTTCTTCTGTAATTATTAGCTGATCTGGCTGATAATTTAAAGGATAAAAACTTGGGTATGGGCAGTTACTAATAACCCCATTAGGATCATCTAATAATAAATTTCTATTACCTGTATTTTTTGTATCTCTGTGATAATACTGACATCCTATAACTTCTACATTTGAAGATTGATAATTAGGCAAAAAAGTATATGGAATATGAATATCAGGAATACTTATTTCTGGAATTTCAATCGTAGGCATTTCTTGGCTTATATACTTCTACAAAACAATGACAATTAGGACATGAAAGATTAGTTACCATACTAAATTGTGAAGATGAAGCTGGATAATCTTCTTCATCCATACTGTGATCTCCACCCCAAATCAATTCAAAATCACAATGCCAACATTTCATTTTTTAGGAGAAATTGGTAAAGATATTCCTGTTGTTTTTGGTAAACCTTTATCTAATACGTTAGGTAATAACCCTTTTACCTCGCCTAGTACAGAGTTCATAATTTTAGCTTTAAACTGTTCTGATGTTACATACTTATATCCAAAGTATCCTCCACCGATAACTGAAGTTACCATTAGGAATGAAACAATACTCAAAACATTAGCAATTTTTTGAAACATGATGAAATTTGCAATTATTAGAGCTATGTCAGTTATGACATTCGCTACATTACTGCTAATTATAGGTCTATCTCCTCTCTACGTCACGATGAGCTTAATGACAAGACAGATGCAAGAATCTAAGCGTTAGGGTCTGCTGGATATTGTGTCATGTTAGGTGTTACAACACCATCCTTTTCTATTGAGCTATAAAGAGTAACCAAAGCTGCTGTATCTTTACAGTTATCAATCTCTGTTTCCCTTGTATTGCAAGCTGTCCTCACTCCATCACGATAAGTTGTAATAGCTGTAGGTATTGCTGTAGATTTTTCTGCCTTTCTTACAACGTACCAATCATATCTTGCTAACAAAGAACCAGCTATATTTTTTTCCTGTGCCTTTAATACTGATTTAACACCTAAATTAACAACTTGATCTCCATTTTCATCTTTCATTAAATCGCCTTCTTTATATTTACCATCTGGATCATCCTGAGCATATGTAACATCAACATCATCTAGTGCTTTTGCAGATCCATCACCATTATAAAAACGTGAGTCATATACTGGATCGTCAGCAACCTCAGTGATGCCAAGATCTTTTTTCTCTTTTGCTGTTGATAGTCTTAACCAGTTAGCAGGGTAATTTATATCCCCAACTGTAAAGGGAACATCAACTGCTAATGGGTTTCCGTTTAATTTAAATGCCATAATAATAGTTTACCTCGCACGAGAGTTTTTGAAAGGAGATTCTGCAAAAGCTATATACGTTATGCTACTACCATTTTGATTAGTATCATTCCATGTACTTCTAATTTTAAAACCATTACTTAAAATATCAAATGGGGTCACGCTTGTATTATCTTCCTCATCCAAATCTCGGTTTGCGTATAGCGTAACAAGTGCTGGGTTTGTTGTTGATCTTGCAGAATCATAAATCTGCCAGTTATGACCATTAACAGTGTTTCGTATCAGTATCCAAGACGGCTTAAACCCACAAAAGACAAACGTACCATTGGCATTTCCGTTGCCTGTATATGACCCAAACTTGCTATACCCTGCTACTTCGCTGAAACAGTAAGATATTATACTTTGACCACTTTGGTTTGAATCCGCAGCCGTACTAACAGTAAAAACTGTACTTGTTGGTTCAGTATTATTAAACTTATTTGAAGCAGTAGCAACAGCAGAAGTGGTATTTAAACCCAAATTCTTTGTCGCACCTATTTCTTTATGATAAACTAGCCAGCCATGTGATTGATCTCTATTTTTGAATATCATTACGTCTGGTTTTACTCCTAAACCATGCCCAACAGTTGTTGTTGATCCTGTACCCTCATAAGCAATTATTGAAAACCCTGCTGTTGCATTTGCTTTCACAGTTGACTGAGTTGATCCATCAAAATTACTTGATCCAAGAGTTGAATTTGTATTTATCTGCCCTCCCATTCCAGCATGAGCAGAACATTGATAGTAAAGCGTAGGAGCAGATGCAGCTATTGTTATTGTTACAGTCGCACCAGATGATCCAGCAGTACCGCTTGTAGTCACTCCTGTTGTATATTCTCCTCCAGTTTTATCTGCTGCCGTATAGAACCTTAAAGGGTGCGTAGCATTAGAACTATCAGACTGATCGAAGATATAAGTACCACCTTCTGCAAGATCAAGAGTTACAGCAGACGTTCCAAAATCATCAAATCTATATTTATTACCACCATCAGAAACAACTTTTACTGTATAAGTCTTGCCATCTGTATCGCCACCGTTCCAGTTCCAGCCTACATAAGTAACACCACTAGCATTATATTGATATGCACCTTGAGTAAGAGAAAAACCATTTGAGTTAAATGCAGTAAGGATCGCATCACCAGTTTCTTCTGCACCAGTACTATCTGATCTTAAACTTTTACCAACACCTCTAACTGCATCAAACAATCTATGATGATAACCTTGATTTTTGGTTTTTAACCAAGACCAATCAGGTTGAAATTCTAAACTTGTAATAGATTGAGTTCCACCATTCCCTGTATAAAGAACAGTATCAAAATGTTTATTAGGTAGCAGTATTGTTGGGTCGGGTAAGTTTGCTGAACATAGCGATTGATAACCTGTTGGCAAATAGCTGAAAGGTCTTTGACCAAAGTTTATAGACCCTGTGGGTGCTGATCCTGAACTTGAATTTCGACCAACCGCAAAAACAAGATTTTCGGGATTAGACATACTGCTTATATTTACAGCCGTGCCAGCAGCCGAACCATCAACAGTAAAAGCTATTGTTCCAGCATCACGATCTACTTTAATTCCTACAATTTTATTATCTCCAATAGTAGGAGAAATACCAGTTTGAACTGAACTGTCATCAACTTTTATAGATCCACCTACATTATCAATTCCATTCCATTTGTTAGCATTTTTTGTTGCTAAATTAGTTATGCCACATCTACCACTAGCATGAGTTGTAAAAACGACTTCCGCATACCATTTTCCACTTGAAGGAATTTCAAAAGAACTCATGGCAAATTCATGTTGAGCTAGAGAAAAATCTAAATTTCCATTTGAAGGAACTTCAAAATTAGTTAAATATGCAGCTAAAGGATTAATCGTAGAAAAATTATTAGTCGGTGTATCTTCTAAAGAATCATTACCAGCACCAGCAGCTACGGAAAAATTATTTGGTGTGAAGTTGTTGCCGTTACCGCTTGAATCCTTGCCAAGTGTTGTTGCAGTCGTTCCAGAATTATCTGAAAAATTTAAATAAAATCCATTTGTTCCATAACTTCCAACATACTTCTTAGGATTCCATTGGCCTGTTATTGGGTCTGTTTCTCCAAAATATGAAGGGTCATAAGCTTGTCCATCAATACAATTTATTTCTGCTAAATAACCATCAAAGTAATTATTTGCACCAACATTTGATCTACCAATAGCAGTTTCTAAAGCACCATTAAAAGCAAAATTAAAATTTTGAGAAGGATAGCTTTCTGTATTAAAAGCTGTAACTTGTGAACCATTAATATACATTTTCACTCTATTTGAAGATGTTGCTTGTGTAGTATCGACTGCAATTACAATGTGATACCAAGCACTCGGATCTCTAAATTTCTGAGTTGTAACTAAAACATCACTATAATACATTGCAAAAACAAGTTCATCAGTAGTGTCAAATCTAAATCCCATGATGTCATTATTATTTGCAGAACTTGATGTTCCTATTCCAAAAAAATCTCCTCTAGATGATATTTCTGCTCTTTTTAACCAAGAACTCCAAGTCCAAATTTGTCTATTTCCAGCACCACTTGGTGTTCTATTTAAATATGCAGTATCAGCAGAGTTAAACCTTAAACTACGTTCTACTTCATACGCTTTCTTCCCTGCTATGAAGAAAGGATTAGGACTGCCAAGACTGCTCATTAGCTAAAGTTTCCAATAAACTGTGCAGTTATATTTGTATTGGTTCGTGCGATCCATGCAATAACATCTACTTGGTTTGCACCTGTAGATAATGTAGGTGCTGTACCATCTGAGAAATCCCAATACGATCCAAATGCTGCGGTTCTACTTCCTGTACCATCTTGAGTTATAAACAAAACACCACTCTGTCCAGCAGAAATATTTGAAGGATTGGCAAAAGTAGTATTACCAGTAAGTGTTGTAGAAAAATTATTACCAGTTCTGAAATCTAATGTAATTGTAGATGCGTAGGAAACAGCAGTTATCTCTCCAATAGTTCCTTTTGTTGTAACTCTACCGTTACCAGAACCACCACCATTATCAAAAACAAGCGTATTTAAAGTGCTTGTTTCGTGTGCGACATTAGTGACTTTAAGTGTTGACATTAATCAGCCTCCTCTGGTGTATTTCCCTCTGCTACCCACGCAAGGTACTCTTGGTAGTCGGTGTTATCGTCCATAAATGGAATACATTTTACATTACCATTAGAATCTGTAAATCTAACTTGATTTGTACTTTCAGTATATGGGTCTTTTACCAATTTATAAGTCATAGTTTAAAGCTCCGCAGAAAAGTGAACATAAACAGCAGTATCAGAAGCACCTACTATACCTGAGTGACCGCCTGTGCCACCTACATTTGATTGTATCTCAAGCAAGGTAAATCTAGTTTGCGACTTAGCAGTTGGGGCTAATACACTTCCAAGACTGTTAAAAGTATCAGATCCGCCTGCTCTGTATATATTATAATAATTAGTTCCAGTAGCAAATGAAACAGTTGGATTAGTCCTCATTGTCTCTGGATGATACCAATGTGTTGTCATTTTTGAATTACCATAGTATGTTCCTTGAACTAAGTAAGCTCCTTCGTCACCTGAATGGTTGGCGTTAATCGCTGACCAAAAATATCTTTGACATCTCCTTAATTCATCTGCATACGACCTATGCTCAAAATCTGTTGCAACGCTGCCTACTTCTAATTGAACTCCTGTAATTGCCCAAACATTTGAGGTATTATCAGCAAAATTTACATTACCAACGTGTTCATTAGCTTGTGTATAGCTTGTCCAAGCAGATTGTAATGACCCAGATGTTCTATTTGAACCAAGTGAAAGTCCCCAATGTATTACATATCCAGCACCATTATCATCAGCCATAGCACCTGTTGTATCGGCTGGGATATCAATTGTATATCTGTTCCAATTTGTATCTGAAACTGTGTAACTAGCAGACATCATTCTTGTATTATCATCATCAAAAACAAAAACTGTATATACTCCAGTTTTATTAGTTTTTACATAAAAAGAAAGAGTTTGAGCTTTTGCAGATGCAGTACCTTTTGCTAAAGATGATAAATTTTGTGCTTCTATAGTATGTCGTATTCTACTGAATGATCCTGCTGCTGGACTTGCATCAGCAGTAGTGCAAGCTACTTTTAAAGAGTTATTAAAGCCATGAGGTGCATCAGTATCTTGGGTTACAGTAAAAGCTGGTGTACCACTACTGTTTTGTATAAGAAATCTATCTAAGGTGTAACTATTACTAGCATCAGCAAACGAAGTACCACGTTGAGCCACGTTCATTGCACCTCCAATTATTAAATTACGATTACCTAACTGCCCACCATTTATACCAGTTATATTTTGCAGACTGTTTGCTGAATCTTTACTAACAATCGTTCCAGTTTCAGTACTAGGTAATGTAAGAGTTTTGTCTGAAGAAGGATTGCTAGTAGGTGCAGCTATGATTACACCATTTCCTCCACTATGTTTTAGCTTAATACTTGCCATAATTAACTAGGTTTTGGGTTAGCGTCTTTAACCGCTTTGATGTGGGTAGCCCACGTTCCAGTTGTATCTAGTTTACCTGCCTTCATGTCGGCATACAACATATCAAGTTGATCTCCCAAAGAACTGTAAACAGTAGAACCATTTGTTGTTCTATCAGTTTTGTACTTAACCGCAGCAGCTTCAGAATTTAATGTTGCTCTCGCACTATCAATCTTACTCTGGTCAAGATTTACTGCCTTTCCGTCTTTATCAAATGCACCAGCAGAATCATCTATAGAAACAACTGTTGAGTGGCTTTTGTAAATAGCTTCGTGATCTAAACTCATGCTGATACCTCCATTGCTGTAACTGATGAAGTACCAAAAAGGTTATAAGCATTATTATCTGCATTGTAAGGTCTATTAAGATAAAACTGATATGTACCACCTGGTTGATAAACTGATGCCCATTGAAGTTTGTAGGTCAATGCACTCGTAGAACTAGGAGAATCTAAATATTGCCAAACAGCAGTTGATACTCCAAATTGTGAATTATTTTGTTCTAGATATCCACCAAAACTACAATTAGTCATGTTACCAGTTCCTTCAGTACCAATAGGTAAAAGTGTCGAACCTCTATAAGCTTTAAAAGCTACATAAGAATTATTAGTTCCTCCAAATTGTAAAACAAACGAAATTAGAATTTTGTTTGAAGCAGAAGAAGGTGTAATAGTAGCTGTAAAACCTGATATATCTGCATAAGTAGCACTATTAATAGAAGTAGTATCTGTTTTAACTGTCTGAACAACTTGAAGGATTTTACCTCCAACACCACTTGCAAGAGTATCTGCGTCTACTATTCCGTCAGGCAAACCTCCTACTGAGATCCCTGTAACTGTTCCTGATCCGTTGATTGCAATAGCCATAACTATAAGATAACTAATTTTGCACCAGAAGGCACGGTAATCGTGACTCCGTTATTTATTGTAGGACTCACACTATGTGCATTTTTATT
>Ga0208666_1000159_pt1 | contig 32288 bp, 56 predicted proteins | sample 5B_taG_FD_184078 | JGI IMG/M metagenome (GOLD analysis project Ga0208666, IMG submission 184078) | Marine viral communities from the Subarctic Pacific Ocean - 5B_ETSP_OMZ_AT15132_CsCl metaG (SPAdes) (version 2) | ecosystem: Environmental > Aquatic > Marine > Oceanic | place: Pacific Ocean...
ATTAATTTAATTAAAAAACTTGGTTTTAAAATTAAAGTCATAACTAAACAATTATAATATTAATAATTAATAAAGGAATATAAAAATGAATAAAATTAAATTAACATTTTATGACAATGAATCACACGGCTATATAAAAATTTCTAAATATGATTTACAAGGCTTAGGAATAGATGCAAGTCAATTTTCTAATTATTCATATTATAATAATGATAATGCCTGTTTATATTTAGAAGAAGATTGTGATGCAACAAAATTAATTAAACTATTAAAAAATAAGGGTTATGAAGTAAGTTTTAATAATGAATTTGTAAATCATGATTATTTTAATGATTCAGAATTTATAAGATTAAATAATTAATTACTAAATAGAATGGGATTATCAAGTAGAAAAAAAAAAGAAAGTGAGTTAAACAATGAATAAAAAAGAACTTTTAGAATCTTTAAATAAAACTTTGTTTGAAATAGAACTTATTAGAGATTGCCAAAACAATTTAATAACGAAAAATTATTGGAATGAAATTTTAGGTATTCAAGAAGAACTTGAGTATATAAAAGACCATACAAGATGTTTATTAAGATGCGAAAATATAAAAGGTGATTAGATAAATAACAGGGGGATTTATTCCCCCTACATTCTGATATTAGGATATTTTCCTAACTGATGATTGCAATTAAGCATGAAATCAGAAACTTTATAGGGGTATAAAATGAATACAAAACAAATAGAAAAATCTTTAAATCGTTTAAAAGAGATTGAAGTTTTTTTAAATAATAATCGGGATTATTCCAACTTTGATGAAGAATTATTAATGGAAAGAACAGAAATTCAATTTAAACTTAATAAACAAAATATTAATTTTATTTTAAAAAATGGTGATAAATATTATTATGCAAACCAATGCAGAGAATTTACTGGCAATCTTTTAAAATATGGTTATGGCTCTATATCAAAAAAGGATATTGAGAAAAATGGGGTATCTTTTAACAAGTATTCTATTAACAATGGATATAATCAATATTGTAGAGATATAAAACGATTTTCAAATACTCAAGAATTATTGGGTTTTGTTATTGGATATAATCAAGCAATTTTAAATTTAGATAAGGAATTAGTATAATGAGTAAATTAACTAAAAAATATATAATTGATTTACAAATTATAGATGACGGAACTTTAGATACTGTTGTCTATGATTCAGTAAGTAAAAAAACTTTTAGATATGATTCTAAATTCAGATTTTCTTTTAAAGATGATGAAGAATTTTTAAAAGATATTGAAGAAGAAATTTTAGAGCAACTAATTTACACAATAGATTTTTAGGGGGAATAATGAAAACATTAATTAAAAATATTTTAGAATTTACATTAATATTATTAGTTTTTTTCATGTTCTTAATGCTTTGGATTGCCTTGCCATGAATAAATTATTAATAACATTAACAACATTTTTTGCAGGTGTTCTAATCTTGCAAATTTTATTTTTATCAATCTTAACATAAGGGAATAAATAACAATGGAAAAAATATTTAAAACAGAATTTTCATTTATTTGTGATTATTACAATATAAATGTAGATCAAGCTTTTAATAATAAAATTGTTTATAAAATGTATGAACAAGAAAATTATAATACTAATAGTTTATTGTTTCAAGGGTGTTTATTGGATCAATTTAATATGAGTAATAAAGATAAATATATAAAATCTTATTATCTTGCATACAAAAAAAACTTAATAGCAAATAGGAATAAATAACAATGACAAAATATGAATTTTACGCATTATGTGGTGAACATTTAATTAATGTTAATATAGCATTAGAAAATGAACAACTAATAGATCTTTTAAAAAATAGAGCAAGTTATAAAGCAATAGAACAATGTTTGATAGAACAGTTTTAAAAGTCTAATTGATAAGCTTTTAATAAGCGAAACTACCTAATTAATCTTAGGTAGTCTTAGACAATAACAAAATGGAGAAAAAACAATGGTTATTATTCAAAGAAAAAATAAAATAAATGGAAAGAAACAATTAATTGGCAAATTCAAAACAATAAAAAATATATTATATTTTTTAGATTGTTACAGTAATGAGTGGGAAGAATTTAATAAAGATTATTTATTTATCCTTGAAAAGGAAGAAATAAAGAAATTAAAAAAGCATTTAGGTAATTTTAAAGTATTGCCAAACTAATAAATAAATATTAACAACTAATTAAAAAGGAGTAGTAAACAATGAATAAACAAAATGAATTTATTGAAGAAGTTTTTGAAATTGCATTTGGCAATAATGCGATTAATAAAGATTATTCTTATAATGAAGTATTAAAACAATTAATGCAATTTTCTAATAATGCCTTTAAATATGAAAAATTATTAGACAATAACAAAATGGAGAAAAAACAATGATTAAAACTGGAGATAAAGTAAAAGTTATAAATAAAAATATAACAGGAATTGTCATAAAAGATTATGGAAACACAGCTGTAATTATAGATGACGATTCAGAAACAATAGATGATAAATTAGAGTTTAAAAAATCAGATTTACAATTAATATATAAATAGGAAAAAAAATGGCAAACAGTTTTAAAAAAAATGATGACTATTATTGTTATGGTATAAGGGAAAAAACAGGGCAGCAATTTTTATCCTGTACGAAAAAACTAAGTTATGTAGAGTTCGGAGATAGTGAAGTATTTTATACTGATACAAAAAAATCAGCTTACCAAACAATCAATAAATATTTTTTGGACAAAGAAAAACATGAAATTATTAAAATATATTCTGATGGTCGTGGTGATCTTTATTTAAAATAGATTGACTATTAACCTAGCTTAACTATAATTATATTTATAATACTAACTATAAAACAAGGCAGCAAAAAAATGAAAAACAAACAACATTTATCCATAGAAACAGTATGCAGTTATATGAACAAATCCGAAAGTTATGATTATTATCAAACTATTGATGGTAAATTAATTAGTCATAGTGTTAAAGTAAATTATGATATTAATGGTAATATAACACAAATGTTATTCCTACCCTCTGGAGGTACACCAGAAACAATATTATTACCTATTGATTCTGATATAAATGTTGAAATAAAAGCAAGTCAATTAATTGCTGACCATATTAACAAACAAAATGGAATTTAATTATGAGCCAAAAACAAAAAGAATATTTTAAACAAACCGAAGAAGAACTTATCGGAGCAATTATTCCTCAATGTATGGGTGATAGTGTTGCAGAAATAAGAAATAACATTTATAAAACTATTTCAATTTCAATGCACCAAGAAGAAGAAATTGATTATTTAATTTCTGAATATTTAGACGAAAACAAACCTTAAACTTCTTTTTTAGAGAGCCACCAGTTAAAATTTCTGGTGGTTCTTGACCTTTACTACTTAGCTTTTTCTAGCAATTCCAGAGTTTCTTTTAATAAATCTTCTTGACTACCCCAATCTTTAGTAAATTGTTTCGGACTATAATGATAACTAAAATTTGTATTTCTATGATGGTTTGCACACAAGGGAATAATACAAAAGTTATTTTCTTTTCTTCCCATACCAGTATTACTTTTAATATGATGTATTTCAGCAGGTGCATCATAATAACCTAACTTTCTACAAACAAGACAGCCCAGTTCTACAACTCTTTGCATATGTTTTTTCTCAGCTTTTGAAACCATAATTTTTAGCTTCTTGATTAATAGCATACTGACTAGCTTTATGTTGGTCAAATCTCATTTGAATTAGTTTAAGTTCCCATTGTAATGTAATACAATGTTCTTCAGCTATTGCTAATTGTTCAATATGTTTTTTATAAATTGGATTACTTCTAGCTTCCATATCACATTTAGCTACCGATACTTTATCATTACTAGCACGATATGATTCTTTCATTAAGTCAGCTAAAACGATATGCCTAGAATGTTCTAGCTTAGTTAAAATACTTTTTGCCTTTGCATATTCTTTAGTTATCTTTCTAATTTCATCTATTCTTTTTTCTAAAGCACTCTCACTCATTTATTAACTCCTTTATTTAAACAATCTGAACAAATTACCAAACGATCATTGACATTATACATTCTTGCATCTGTAAACAAATTAGATTTTGATTGATAATACTCTTTGTGTTTACATATTTTACATTCTAAATAATTCATACTGCTCTCCTAAAATTTTTAGACTTAGCTTGTTTAATCTGTAAATGTTTTATAAAACCAAGAACTTCTTTTGTTGGTGCTTGTGGTAACACTTGTTTTGAGTGTGGAAAATGTCCAAACTTATCTTTAAATTTATGGGAACTCCATCCGATATTATACCCTTTTTGTTTAGCTATAAACAATAATTGTGCATACCATTTTTTCTTATCATGTGCAGGAGTTTCTTTTGGTTTCTCTAACTCTATTAATCTACCTTGCTTAATTAATAATTGTACTTCTTTCTTAGTAGGAACAAAGCTGCAATTAGGACATTCTGGATTTTCTTTTGTAATTTTATACACAGTATCACAACGCACACAAGTAAATGGTTGCTTACTTATGGGTTCTACAATTTTTTTCTTCTTATCTTTTTTATCTTTGCTTATAGTAAGTTCCCATTCTGGTGCATCTTCTACAAAACCATGTTCATAAATACACCCAGAATGATCTATAACAATGGTATTGTGTTTTTCTGGTGGACAAATTCTTAAACTTCTACCTACCATTTGTAAATATAAACCATATGATTTTGTTGGTCTTGCAATAATACAAGCTGAAATTTTTGGCAGATCCCACCCTTCAGTTAATACCATGCAGTTGCAAATTACTTTTATCTTATCATTCTTCATAGCATTTAAAACAGTTTCTCGTTCTATTTCTTCCATAGTGCCATCAATATGATTTGCAAGTATTCCATTTTGATTAAATATTTTAGCAATGTATTTTGAATGAGCAACACTACTTGCAAACACTACTGTTGGTCTATTCTCTGCATGTCTAATCCAATGTTGCACTAAATCTCCTACAAGTTTTGTAGTATTCATTTTCTTATCAAGCTGTCTTACATCATAATCCCCTCGCACAACTTTTATATCTTTTAAATCTGGTATGCTCGGTGCAAAGTATTTTGTATTAACTAAAAAACCCTGCTCTTGTAATCCTTTAATGCTCCCACATTCCACTAATTCTTCATAAACATTTCCCAGACCTTGCCCATCGTTTCTCAAAGGTGTCGCTGTCAGTCCAATAATGTGGCTATGAGGATACATTTCTATTAAAGATTTAAATGATTTACTTGTAGACCTATGAGCTTCATCTAAAATAATTAAATCTGCTTTTGGTTTGTTAAAATCATCATTGTCTTTTCTTGCAGTAAAGGTTTGAATACTTGCTACTTGCACATTTTCAAATTTATTTTCTGCTTTGCCACTCATTAAAGTGCCACTTGTAATACCAAAATCAAATAATTTTTGAACGCATTGCATAATCAGCTCTCTCCTATGTGCAACAAATAAACAGGATTTATTTTTATCCAATGCTTTTTGTATCATAGAACAAGCTATAATTGTTTTGCCACTACCTGTTGGACTTACTAATAAAATCTTTTTCTTGCCTTGTTTAAATAAATTTCTAACTTCATCTATGGCAAGTGTTTGATATTCACGCAGTTCCATATCTACCCCATATATCATGTAATTGAAATAGTATTTCATCTGGATCTTCTGGTGGACTACATTTTCTGCCAAAATCTAATGCTTCATTCCTAGCATAGTCTATATCCTCTCCTCGTAATCTCATGGCTATTAACATCTTAACAAGTTTTGCGTGTCTATTTCCTTGCCCTACTCCACTAACTGTACCTGTAAATTTTTTATTCTGTGTTGGCACATACTTAAATATTTTTTTCTGTGGTCTTTGTAATTCAAGACCATCTCTTATATCTGTCATTTTATATGGACTACTAATTTCTTCATGTATAATCTTAACAGGATATGGTTGTCTTTTCATGTGAAAAAAACCTGCTACTCTCATAATTCTCGGCAAATCAACAATTACAGGATCAGATTCAAACTTACTTGCTAATGCTTGTTGATATAATCTGAATGAATCTTTAGGCATATCAGATACTAACCAATAAACATGATACTTGTTCTTGCTTGTATTAACAATTAAATGTGGAGTAACATTAAACTTTTCTGGTAATGGTGTGCCATCAAAATCACAGAATACTGCTCTAACTTTTGTTATATGTTTAGTTGTTCTGCCCTGTAAATTTGTTTCATTAACTGTAAAATAAACACCTGCACCTTGTCGGTTTAACTTTGTAAGTTCTTCAATGTGTTCATCAATAGTTCCATGTAATTGTTTAATAATTTTTTTATTCTTACCTTTATCAGAAAAAGTTTGGAAACTATGTTGTTCTCCAAATGCCGACAAAAAAAATTCATATGTTTTCATTTTATATTCCACCTAACTTTAGCACCGAGCTTACCTGCTTTTGATCGTTTCTTTCTATTGTATTCTTGTTCTTTTCTTTCTTCTTCAGCTTCTATGCACACTAAATAAGTCTTGCCATTAAACTCTCTCTTTTTAAATAGATGTGCTATCTTAGGAAATAGCTTTTCAATCTTATCCATTCTGCAATTACACATTCTACTTAATATTTCTAAATCATATTCTATTTCAAAACCTCTCCAACAATAACAATACAATAATATATATGCTCCTTGTTGTTCTAAAGAAAGTTTCATTCTATCTGGACTACTAATCCAATCACTTGCATAAAATCTAAATACAGGGGATTGTTCTTGTTGTGTTGATTTTCTCATGTTATTGAGTTTAAGTTAAGTTTAATATTTTGTCAAATAATTTTTAAATTTAGGTGTTAGTATTGCTGTTATCTTGAATGAATATGAATAAGAATATGTATATGAATATGAATAAGAATAGCTATAATTTGCTATAACAAAATAATAGCAAAGCTATGGCAATGCTATACCTCTACAATCCTTTGTGAGTAAGGGTTAGACTAGAATTTTAAATCTGGTCTAATATAATCTAATTGAAAATCTCCAAAATTTGCAATTTGAAATGCTCTTAATGGTGGCACTACTTCCCATTTGGAAACTGCTGGGTGTGAGATGTTTAACATAATAGATAGATTTCTCCCACCATACTTTGCTACAATCTCGTTTTTTCGTTCTATCGCTAATTCATATTTATTCATAACTTAATTTTAATTAATTATTAACTAATGTCAATAACTGCTTGACAATTTATTTTAACCATGTCATAACTTAACTTTAACTTAATAGAAAGAGAAACCAATGAGCTTAATAGCAAAAGACAACGAACAAAGTAACTACCCACAAGTTCCGACAGGAGTACATAAAGCTAGATGTGTAAGAGTTATAGATTTAGGTACACAAAGACAAGATTATCAAGGAGATATATCTTGGAAGAAACAAGCATTGATTGTTTGGGAAATTCCTGGTCATACAAATGATAACAAAGATCCACTTACATTGAGTAAATTTTACAATCTATCGTTGCATGAGAAGTCTAATCTTGCAAAAGATTTAACATCATGGAGAGGTAAAGCATTTACAGAAACAGAAAAAAAAGGGTTTGACATTGCTAAATTATTAACAGTACCTTGTATGCTTAATGTTGTAGAGGGTAACAATGGCAGACCGAAAGTATCTAATGTTATGAAGTTAGCTGATGGAGAAACTGTTGCCGATCAACATGAGGAAAGTGTTTCTTTTAGTATTGAGGAATACCACAAAGGCAAAATAGAAATATTTAACCAATTATCAGAGGGGATTAGAAATATCATACTAAAGTCAAAAGAATTAGAAGGTCTTGATAAAACAAATTCTACCGACTATGGTACAAGTGATATGAACCACGACACAGTACCATTTTAAGGAGGTATTATGGATATTTTATTTGGAATATTATTTTTATTAAACATTGCAAACCCAGAAAACATTGAGTTTATGGAAAAAACAATTGACAATAATAACAAGTATGAATGTAAATTTGTATATAAAGGATTATCTAAACCAATAGATAGACCTGCTATGACTTTGTATGGATATACTTTATTTAAACAAAAGTGTAATGATTAGTAAATCGTTTGTTCTTTTAATGTTAGTCTATACTCCCAATGTAGGATTTCAAGAAGTTTATATAGGCAAAATACCTAATTGCCTAGTAGCTTCTGATGTTATTGAAAAAAAAGTTAAGAGAGATAACATACATAATCAATCTGGATATATATGCATTACCCATAAAGCATGGGTTTCTCAGAATCGTTATTTAAAAAAACCTAATCCTAAACAAGAAAGATTAATAAAAGACATACAAGAAAAATTACCAGAAATAAAAGCAAAACCTTTAGAATTGAGAAAAAAAAATGAGATTAACTAATTATGCAAACCTTCCCAAAGTAATTGAACGAGCAGTAGCTAACGATCCTTATGACTCACAAGGTTCAGATATATCTGCTACTCGTTTAATTGCACCACCAAGAATTGTAGCTTTACAAAAAAAACACGCAGATGAAATAGAAGAAGATGTAGCTGATAGGATCTGGTCTTTGCTCGGTCAATCAGTTCATCACATTTTAGAACGATCTGTAAGAAAAGAAGATATATCAGAGCTGCGAGTATTTTATAAAGACAAACACATAACAAATGATTGGACTTTATCTGGTACATTTGATTATCTACAATCAGATGGATTATTAATTGACTTTAAAGTTACTTCTGCATGGTCAGCTTTAGAAGCTACAACTAAAGGTAAACCAGAATGGGAACAACAACTTAATATTTTAGATTATTTATGTAGTAAGAACCAAGACAAACTTGGTAAGATTAAAGTAAAAAAATTATATATTATGGCAATTCTTAGAGATTGGTCTAAAAATAAAGCTCAAGAAGCTAATTCTGACTATCCAAAGAAACAAGTTGTCATCATACCCATTAAAAGGTGGAATAAAGACCAACAGGAACAATTTATAAAAGAACGCATAGAACTTCATCAAGAAGCTGAAATGGCTACTGTGCCTCGTCTATGCACCCCTTTAGAGAGGTGGAGTAGACCAGATCAGTTTGCAGTTATGAAAGATGGTAGAAAATCTGCATTACGACTTTTATCTACTATGAAAGAAGCTAAACAATATATTGTAGATAAAAATATGAAAGAAGGTAAAGGTTGCACAATCGTACATAGGATTGGTCAAGATGTAAGATGTGATAACTATTGTAGTGTTAATAAGTTTTGTGATTATTATAAAATGACACAGAAGATGAAAAAAATGATGGTTTTAAGGAATTAGCATTTTGAAATGTTGGCATTGCAATACAGAATTAATATGGGGTGGAGATCACGACATAGACCATGAAGATGAAGATTATTGTATGAGTACAAATTTATCATGTCCAGAATGTAATTCCTTTGTTATGGTTTATTTGCCAAAGGATAAAAATATTGAAAACTAGAGATCCATTAGTACAAAAATTATTAAATCGTATGGCAGAACGATCCGAAGAAGGTCTTGCAAAATATAAACATAGTATGGAAAATGCAAAAAAACCTTTACAAGAATGGATTGTAGATGCTCAAGAAGAAGCATGGGATTTTATTGTTTACTTAGAGAAGATAAGAAATCTAATAAAATAATGCCTAGATCCAATAAACTTAAAGTTCCAACTGTTACCTACAATCTTATTATGCCTGTTACTATGAAAGATAATCTTAATAAAAAAGCTCATGTGCAAAGTAAACAATTAGGAATACAAGTGTCTGTTGCCGATTTAATAAGAGAACAATTAAAAGATTATACTTGATATTTGTTTAAATATTTATAAAATTGTACTTATGTGGACTAACATTAAAAACAAAGCAGCAAAATTTATTGAAAGTTTTTCAGTTATTAGTATGTATGATTGGACAGTTTTAGTTTTGCTTATTATTATTTTATTAAACACATTATAATATGGCTAAAAATTTATCAAAGATGCAATCTGATTTTATACATCATTTTAGTCAGACAGGCAATGCAACTCAATCAGCAATTAAAGCAGGGTATAAAAAAACCAATGCTGATATTATGGGGTATCAATTAAAAGAACGATATAAAAAAGAAATACAAGAAGAAGTAAATAAACAATTATCTAGTTCTGTGCCTATGGCATTAAACAGAATTGTATCATTAATCAATACAGCTAAACAAGAATCTATCCAACTACAAGCTAGTAAAGATTTATTAGATAGGGCAGGGTATCAAGCTGTAAACTTACATCAAGACCTTACAAATGAAAAAAGCGACCATGATCTAAACCAAGAACTAAAAAACATTCTTGATAATATAGGAGTGAAACCAAACTAACATGATAGCTGAATCGGTTATAGGTGTAGCAGGTAAAATCTTAGACAAATTTGTAGAAGATAAAGACCTAAAAACAAAAATAGAAGGAGAGTTAAGAAAACAAACTCTTGCTATTTCTCAAGCACAAGCTAAAGCAAATGTAGAACAAGCAAAACATCCATCACTTTTTGTAAGTGGAGCTAGACCTGCTATTATGTGGGTATGTTGTTTGGGTATTGCATGGCAATATTTTATTGGTCCAATACTTACTTGGATCTTTGCTATTTGGATGCCAGAAATGAAACCACCACAAATAGAATTAGAAGGATTACTAGGGCTTACTATGTCCTTGCTCGGTCTTGGAGCAATGAGGTCATATGAGAAGACAAAAGGTGTTGCTAGAGATAATATGAAATGACTTATGAAGAATTAAAAGACAGAATTAAATTACATGAAGGTTTTAGAAACTATGTGTATTTGGATTCATTAGGTAAAAGAACTGTTGGTTATGGTCATTTATGTAGAGATGATGAGGAATGGGATATAAAAAAAACATATAGTCAAGAAGAATTAGATTTGTGTTTTGAAAATGATTTTAGTCATGCAGTAAACAATGCTTCTGATTTAATTGGAAATTTAAAATTAAAACCAGAAGCTAAAGAAGTTATTATAGAAATGGTATTTCAATTAGGTAAAACAGGAGTAAGTAAGTTTAAAAAAATGTGGACAGCATTTGGTAACTACGATTACAACGAAGCAGCTAATCAAATGTTAGATTCTAAATGGGCAAAACAAACTCCTGAAAGAGCTAAAGATTTGTCTGATGTTATTAAAAATTTATCCTAATATATAATTAATTTCTAATACTAATAAAATAAATCCGATAACAATTGCTGTTATTATAATCATTATTTTTTTTGCTTCTTCTTTTTCTTTTATTTGTTGTTGTATGCGTTTTTTTTGCAATGCTCTTTGATGAGCTATTTCTTTTTGTAAATCCTCCCATTGTTGCAATCCATTGTGAGCATACAATAAAAAAACTTCTCTTAATTCTTCTTTCATTTGTTTTAATTCTTGTTTGCGTAAATGAGCAGCAATAGCATTTTGCTCTACACTAGAAAATTTACCAAACAATTTACCTGTTAATGTTCTGCCTTTTTGACTTGCAGCTACATCCATATGTGATTCTGCATTTGCCCATTTCATTATTGGACTAGCAAGATCGTGCAATCCTTTACCTACTTTTATACCTTGTTGAATTAATCCTGTTGCCGATTTAATTGCAGCAAATGCTGTTAAAGGATCAATCATGACTTTTTGTTTCTGTTAGCAAAATTTCTTGCTGCAGCTACACTCCCAAAACCCCATTTTTTTAATGCTAATGCTTTACGAGTTGGTCTACCTTTTTCATCTTTCATTGGACCTTTCATTCCTGCAAATCGTGCTGCAAAACTAACTCGTCTTGGATTAGTTCCTTTTTTTACAGGAGGTTTTAAATTAGCACCTTCTTTTCTTTTAAAGTATTTTCTTCCTGCTTCTGTTAAACCACCCGTAGGACTTTTATGTTTTTTTCGCATTATAACACCTTTAAGAAAACTCCTGTCATTGCTGATAATATAGTTATAATTAATGTCATAATCAATAATTCTAATCTTTTAATTCTACTTTCTAAATTATCTAAACTTCTTTGTGTGCTAGTACGATACACAACGCACTCTCGTTCATGTGCTTCCATTTCTTTGGCAATGTCATGTATAGTTCTTCTGTCCATTATTAACTCGGTTGAGCTGGAAATGATACTGCATTAACTTCAGTTTCGGTTGTTAGATCTTTTGTTAAATCTCTTAATTTTTGCCTGTATGTTTTCCACTCTGTTTTCTTATCATCAGAAAGTTGGTTATCATTATTAACTGTCCATTCAGTCTTATCAAGTAGAGTGTTTCTTTTTTCTCTTAAAAGTTCTATAGCTGCATTAAAAAGTTGGGTAGCTGTATATCCTGTATAAGAAACAGTTGCATCATCTAAAGATGTACCTGTTACTTTTGTGTTTTCATTACCTGCATATTTAAGTTGATCGCCAAATAATGTATATTCTTCTGTTGTAAACTCTCTTGCAGTTGCATCATTATTATACATGGTTTGGTCAGTTGCATTGTCTGAATTTATTGCAATTAAACCTTCTGGTGTGAGTTTTACATATCCTTTCATAATTTTTCCTTATTGAAATGCTGTTAATGTTCCAGCAATACTATTCACATCTAATGTAACTGTTGTTGCACTTGGGATTAAAACAGTACCAGGAACTGTTCTACTTGAAGTACCATCATTTGCTCCTATAAAAAAGAAATTACTACTATTCTCAGTTGCACCACCTGTTGATCCTGCTGTAACTCTAAATTTTACTTCTGGCTTATTACCACTTGATCCATCAGCAACTAAAAACAAAGGAATATTTATTGTTAAACTTGTTATATTAAAAGTACCAGAACTTGTTGTACTTCCTTTTGATGATACTGTAGTAGCACCTGCTTTTATATGCGAGTAATCCATTCTTTTAAGAACACCTGCATCACTAACTAAAAATTCATCTGTGTCAGCAGGTTCTGCTGCAAGTTCAGTTTGACCACTAATTACATCAGCATTGAATTTAGCTGCTGTAACAGCATTAGCTTGTATCTCAGCAGTTGCTATTCCTAAATCTTTAACAGTTACAGCACCACTACTTACCGAAAAATTATCACTATGAAATGAAGCTATACCTTTGTTACTTGTTGTTGCATCTTCTCCTGCAATCGTTACAGTATCAGTAGCTCCTCCTGTAGTAGTAATGCCTTCTCCTGCTGCAACAGTTAAGGTGTTACCATTTGTTATTGTTTGATCAGAGCCAGATGTTCCTGCTAATGTAAATGAAGTCATATCTCCAGAACCATCTGCACCAGAATAAGAAAAATGCACACTTACTCCATCTGCATTAGAAAATGATCCAGAACTTGTTAGATGTGTTACAGCTACTTTGGTGTAACCACTTGCGTCTGTTATAGCTCCTGTTACTTTGTATGTAGCATAAGTTGCAGGAGTTGATTCTTTAGTAACTGTAATTATACCTCTAGCTACTGAGTTTGATATATCATCCCATGATTGCACAAAAGTTGTAATATCTGCACCTGCATCATCTGCATCATCTACAAATAAAACTGATACACTTGATAATGTTCCATTGTTAAAAGCAATCTTACCTGCACCTGGATCTGCATCACTTGTAGAATTACTAAAAGTCATAGATAGTTGTGAGTTTGCACCTAATGCACCAGTACTCCCAGTACTCCCAGTACTCCCTGTACTCCCTGTACTTCCAGTATCACCTTTACTTCCAGAAGCTGTAAAGTGTACCGATAATTCATCTGCTGCACTAAAAGTATTATTAGAATTTAAATGAGCAACTGCTAGTTTTACATATCCACTTGCATCTGTGGAAGCTCCAGTTATCTTAAATCGTGCATAAGTAGACCTATCATTAATATCATAGATCATTATAATTCCTCTAATGGTACTTGTAGAATCATCCCATGTAAGAATGTCTGCTGATACTGTTACACCATCTGCATTAGCATCATCAATATAGATTTCTGTAACACTTGCATATGTTCCATTATTAAAAGCTATTTCTCCAGAACCAGGGTCTGCGTCTGATGTTCCTGTATCAAATTTATAACGATAACCAGGAATTGCTCCATCTTCTCCACTTGCTACAAATGATAGAAATACTTTATCTTCATTAGCAAATGTTCCTGCACTATCAATATATACTAGACCAATTTTTGTATACCCACTTGCATCTGTTACTGCTCCTGTTACCTTAAATACCATCCAAGTATCTAATGTATTTGCCTTACTAATTCTTATTCTACCTCTATTTGTATCATTGCCTGTTACATCATCAAATGATTGTACCCATGCACTTACATCTGTTCCATTAAATTCAAGATCATCAACATAAGCAATTGTTGCCGAAGCTATTGTTGCATTGTTTAGTCGTAAAAAACCTGCTCCTGGATCAGAGTCCGTTGTTGTTGTTGAATATTGAAACATTGCACTATCACCACCAGCAGGTAGAAAATCTGCAACTGTGGTTAAATCTCCAGAAGAATCAAATCCTAATGTCTTACTGGCTCTTGATGTTGAACTATCTGTAAACTCAGATGATGTAATAGTATTAGTTCTACTAACTTTAAATGAACGATCTACTTCTTCTTGCAATTCTTGTATTGCTGCTAAATTTTTATCAAATGCTCCTTCTACACTATTTGCTGTAAAGGGATCATTTTCAACTAAATCTAATGTTTGTGTTTTTGTGGTAACTCGTCTAAGTACAACTGTTTCTGTAGCTGTCGGAATATTACCAGATGTAAAGACTACATTACCTCCTGTTGCAGTACCTGCTCCAGTTACTGTATAATGAGTAGTTAATGTCTTTACAGTTTCTACACCTGTAGATGCACGAATAATAACTTGCATATCGGCATCAGCAGATATTTTAAATGTATAGGCAAAGGTATCTTGAGAACCATCACCAGAATAACTATTTTTTATCGTTGTTGTAGATATTGTCATATGAAATACTGTACCATTGTTTAAAAAATTAATCTATATTTTTATCCACTTCTTTAACAAATTGATTTGCTCCATTTGCTATCTTAATCATTGCATCTAAAAGGTTATCTATATTATCTCTAACTTCATTAGGAGTTATATCAACACTATCTTTAGGTATTCTTTGTAATTTATATATTAAATCAGAAAAATTTTTTATTGTATCAGCAGAATTAGATAAATTTTGCAAAGCTTTTTCTCTTTCTGTTAATAAATCTTGTCCTTTTTGAAATTGTCCTGCCTTTTCTAATACCTTTGCAGAATCTAATTTTTGTTTTACTTCACTATAACTATCCCAAAAATCTGATAAAGGTTGTGCATTTGGGCTTAATTTTCTAACTACAAACGATCTTACAACAGGCATATTTTCTAAATTTTTAACATAATTATCACTCCAAGGTTCTATAAAGTCATCTCCTACACCTGCTCTTTTTAATATTGCATTTGTTGCATCTAATACATATTTACCAAGACCTCCTGTCCATGATTTAATTGCATAATCTATTTGTATTGGACTACTAACATCATTTAAACCTGGAATAAATCTTATACCTTGTCCAATTAATTTTGATAATTCAGATGTATATGTTGTTGTTTGTACTTCTGGTAACAAACCCTCTAAACTTCTAGGAACAATAGGTCTATCTTGAAAAAAACTTTTATTAGCTAAGAGTTCTATAGGCAATCTACCAACTTCTGGTTGTGGTAATAAATTAAATGCAAAACTTCCAGAATTTTCTAGTAATTCTTTACCTAGTTCTTCTACAGCTTTAGGATCTTTTTTTGCCATAAAATCTAACATTCGTTCTGGCAATGTTCCAAAAATAAATCCTAACTCCCATAATTTTGGTATTCTATACACAATCTCATTTGCTGTGCCTTCGTTTGCAATAACAATATGATGTGTGTCTTTTACCCATTGTGGTAAATTTTTATATGTTTCGCTATCTTTGTTTGCAAACCATAAAAGAACACTTGGTATTGTTTGACCTATAACTAATGCTGATATAACTTTGCCTGGATTTTTTGCTACTCCTTTAATAACTTGTTCATAACCTCTAAATCGTGCATTGTAAAATGCTGTAACTGCATTAACAGATTGCATTTTTAAACCTATTTTTTGAAAATCTAATGTAACTTCTCTAGCTGAAAATCCAGATTCTTCTAGTATTTCTCTTTGTGTTTTAGATAAATCTTTTTTTAGTTTTTTTTGTGTCATTCTAAATTCACTAATTCTAGCTGCACTTTCTGCAAAGTCAGACATTGCTCTTAATGATTCTAATGTATTTTTTGGATTTATATGATTTATAACTTTTCTTGAAGTTAATTCTTGTTTCATAAAATCTTCTCTAATATATTTTCTATCAAAACTTACAAGAGATGATTGCATAGCACCAGACTTAATAAAATCTTTATATAATTGTGTTTGTTTATTTTTTCCTTTAACAAGTCTAAAAACTCCCATAGCACCATGTATTAAAGGCAAATAATTATTTTTAGAAAATGCTGTAGCTGCAAGTTCTCCTCTAAAAAAATTTCGTGCCATAAATGTTGGATCTAATGTTGCTCCTGCTCTTAACACACGAGTAGGCAAACCAAGAATTTGCAATGCTGTTTGAAAAATTGGTTGGGGCACATCTCTCATAGCTTTTCTAAGTTCTAATCCAACTTCATAAACTTCTGTTTTGCCATCTCTTCTAACTGCTATTTGTGTATCTGTTAAACCTTGTCCTTGTTTTCTAAATATAGTAAAATCTTCTAACATTTTTTCGTTAATTAATGATGGATCATCTATTAATTTTTCTAATTCTTTTTTTTGTAACTTAAAACCTTTTGTAGGTGTATCTGCTTTTTGTATGCTTTCAACTTTATCATAACCAAATGATAAAAAAGTGTCATTTTTTTTTGCATTTTCTACATTTATTTGTTGTGTTAATTTTTCTTTTGTTTTAGCAAGATTGTCTATTGTTGTGTTTGTTTTTCTAACTGTTTCTACATCTATAAATTGTAATTTTTTATCAATTTCATTAATTTTTTCATTTAATTTTGCAACATTATCATCAATATTTTTTACTTTACCTTCTATGTTTTTTTTAGTTTTCATAGCCATATCAACAAAATCTCTCATAACTGCATTTTTTTCTGCTAATGCAATAAATTGATAAGTATTGAGATATGCTGTTTCTATTGGATCATATACTTTTTTTTCACTACCTCTAAATTCTTTCATAGGATTTCTTAAAAAAGTTCCTACTTTAGAACTCGGTAGCTGCAAATCTAATTCTCTTGCAAATGGTACATAGTCTTTATTTAATTCTAAAGAAGTTTTATAAAATTCTTTACTAATTAACCCACTATCTTTCATATATTCAAATAATCGTTGATTATATTCTGAAAATTCTCTAAATGGTTTTTCAAATTTTGAATTATATTTATTAACAATAATCTGAGCATCATTTACATCAAAACCTGTTTTTTTATTTTGGCTTTGTTTTTCTATAACTCTTTTGGCTATTGCGTATCTTTTAAAAGCATTGTAATCTTTTTCATTTTTTACTATAGGTTCAAATATTTGTACTAATCCTTTCCCATTTTCTTTTAAAGTTTTGTAATCTAAAGTACCATATTTAATTGTATGTTCTCCCCTACCTATCATGCCAGGTTGTATTCTAAATCTTTCGTAAATATTTTCTGCTTCTTTTACATTTATTTTTTTTCCAGATAAGGCAACTTCTAATATTGGATGTAATTTATCTGACACCTCTTGAATTAACCTGTTGTAGGGAGAAGAATCTACTTCTCTTTTTACTTTTCCAGATATAATTTTAGCATCAAAATTTTTTTCTGATTGTGTTATATCTTTTGTATCAGCTTTTTTTATGACTTTGATAGGTTCAAAAGGTTCAGCTAAATCATCTAATTGTTTTTTTAATGATTTATATTTTTCTATTTTTTGTTTATTTGCTAATGGATTATCAAGAAAATCTTTATCATTTCTTAAAACTTCTAATTCTTTTTTGGCTTGAGTAATAGTCGGTTGATCTAATTGTTTTTCTTTTGTAAATGTTTTATGACTTTTACTTACTACTTCGGATAACATTATGGGATCTTCAAATATTTCTTTAGTAACTTCAGCAGGGTGTTTCAGAGTTTTTTTCATTCTGTTTCTCATCATTTGCCCACCTTTTTCTGCAATTCCAACTCCTTTAAATACAACTGCATTAGTTAATACATCATCTAAAGTAGGCATTTTTTGTTCTAAAGCTGCTCCTAAACCAGTAAAAGCAGTTAATCGTGTTGCAAACTTAGTAAAAAAATTTTTGGGTATATTAGTTACATCTAATATTTTTGTAGATGCTCCTGTTGCAATTAATAATGCTGACTCTTCTAATCCTTTACCTATTGCTTTACTTGCAGATAAAATTCCTAAAACATTTTCATCTTTTTGTAAATCTTCTGGTAAAGATTGCAATAACCAATTATCCCAAAATTGTGAAAAATTTTGTACTTTTTCTTTATCTAATTGATCTAAAAAAATACTTCTTATAGTTGCAGGTATTGCTAACCCTAAACCAACTCCAGTAGCAGGATTACCTGTAGCTAAAGTTGCTCCTGAAATACTTGTTGCATAAGCAGGTAGATCTGCAACTAATGTTGTAAGTGATTCTATACCTGCTTCTAAAAAACCTGTATCTTCATCTACTTCAATTACTTCTTCATAAGGTATGCCTTTATCTGCTTGTTGTAATGCAAGATTATACAAACTATTTCCCATAGCTTTCTTCCAATTAATATCTAATCTTTCTCCTATTGCTCTTTCTTTTACATCTCCTATTGTAGTTTTAACATTATCCCAAAACGATTTATTTTGTTGTGTAACTTCTTCATCATTTTTTAAAGTGTTAGGATGAACCATACCTATTTCTTTAAAAATTTCTTCTTCTGAAAATCCAAAATCTTTCATTTCCTGAATTTGTTCTTTTTTATACTTATTAATTTCTAAATCAGAAAAACCAAACTCTTTCATTTCATTAGTATCTTCTAATAATGATGTCATTTATTGTTTTGCCTGTTCTTGTTCTAATTTTTCTTTTTCTTTATATTCATCTAATTCCAAAACTTGCTTTCTGGTAAGGTTATCATTAATTTTTTTTTGTTTAATTATTTTTTTTAATTCTTTTATTTTTTTGGAATAATCTATTTTTTCTGGTATTCCTGCTCCTTGTATTGCTTCCGTTGTTATGTCTTCAATAGTAGGATTATACCCACCTTGATTTGTAAATTTGCCTTCTTCTATGTATATATAATTTTTATTTTTTGGATCTAACAAATCTCTAAAAGGTATTTTATTAGAAATGCCTTCTTGAAATCTTTGTCGCATTAGTGCTTGAAAATTAGCTGCTCTTGTTTCTGCCTTATCATTTGGAAATTTGTTTGTTTTAGATCCCAATATTATCGGCAATCTTGAATCAATAAATAATTTAAATTGTGCTACTCTTTGTGGATTTGTTTTTACATCATCTATTAATTGATTTAATTGACCACCTGGTAAAATATCTTTTCTGTTTAATAATCCTTCTCTCATCATATCAGCTAAAGATACTCTTCCTTTTCCAATTTTTAAAATATCTCTTGCTCTAAACTGTTCTATTATTGCAGGATTTGAAATAACTTTTTCTGATATAGTTCCTATTTTTCCATCTAAAATTAATCCTTCTACAAAATCTCTATTTAATCCTATTTGTGGTGATAAAGGACCATCTCTAAATTCTTTTTCTAAATCTTGAATTATTGCTTGTTTTGTATCATCTCCTTCTTTTCCATAAAATTTTAAACCACCAATTTGAAATGCTTTTTCTAAAGGTGATATGTCTTTGTTATCTATGTTAGATGCTAATTTAAATGCTTTGGCATTTTCTATTTTAATAAAATTAGATGTACTTGCATTAGCATCTGTTTGTCCTTTTTTTGCCCATGCTCTTAAATCTTTTCTTTGTGTTGTTGTTATCGTTTCACCAAAAATATCTTTATATTCTGGATTGTTTAAATTTTGTATTATTCCTGTATAGTCTATTTCTGGTTCTCCAGTTATAGGATTTACACTTGATTGTTTTCCTAATGCTTTTTTCATAATTAATAATTCTAAAGCATATTCTTCTTTCTCTTGGTCAAACGAACCTCCATATTTTTCTGCATTTTTTCTTGTTGTTCTTAATTCTTTTTTTTGTGTACCATGATAATTTGTCCACATTCCAGGTCCTATTTTTCCATTTTCTATTATGTCTAATGTAGATTGCAATTTATCTTCGTGTGTAGATATTGTATCAAGTTGTAATCTTTTATTACTATTTTCATACAAATTTTTTTCAAATAATTGATAAGCACCAAATCTTAATTTATCGGTATATTTTAATGCTTCTGAATTATTTTTAAATTTTTCAGATATAAATTTATCTACAAATTTTATATTTTCTTCAGCTTTCATTTTTATTGTGGAAGGACTATAATCATAACCATCTTGAAACAGTTTATTGCTTCTCTTAAAAACTTCTCTATTTAATTCTGTTTCAGCATTTATTAAATCATTTTGTAATCTAATTTTTTGTTTTTCATTTTCTGCATCTAATATGGTTTGTCCTAAATTATTTATAGCATTTCCAATTGTCTGCCACCACAATCTGTTTCTTTCAGCTATTTGCAAAAAATTAGTAGATGGTAGTCTAGTTTGTGTTTGTTTACCTCTTGGTATTGTTATTGCCATAATATTTTCCTAATCAAATAAAGATTTAGACCAATCTGTTTTGTATGATGTTGTTGCTATATTTGTAGCTCCTTGTGCAATACTTGCTTTTCGTTTAAATGATTCTTCTGCTAATGCTCCTGCTTCTTGCATATTTAGTTTTTGTAAATTTGTAGTATATCCTTTTTCTAACCAAAATAAATTTTCATTCAAATCTTCCATTGCTTCATCATGTATTAGTAAAGATGAACCTGTGCCTATTGTGCCCCCTCCTGCACCTGCTGCAGCTCTTTGATAACTTAGTAAATCTGTTGCATCTTGATTAGCTCGTATTAATTCTTGTTTTTTTTGCAGATCCAGTTGGTAACGATCCCATGCTGCTGCAGCTTTTAATCTTTTGCTTTGTTGCTGACTGCCCATATATGATATTGCTGTACTTGCAACTTGTGTTGCTATTAATGCTGCTGCTAATTGCCATCCCATTTTAATCTACCACCATTAAAGTTCCTGTTATTCCTAATACTGTCATAGGCAAAGGTTGTGTTTGTTGTACTACAATTTGCCCATCTCTATCCCATCCTAGATTAGTTACTCGTTTATCTCCAGTAAATTCTGTAATACTTTCACCCATTGCATTTGCACTTGTTCTAAAAGGTATTTGATCTCCGTTAATAGTTGCTCCTACAGTTTTAAGTAATCGTACTATAATTTCATTATATCTTTTTTTTCTGCCTTGTGAAGTACCTGCTTGACTTCCTCCTTCTGGTCGCATTGTTTTTAATGTAGAAACATATCCAAGACCAACTTCTATTGTCTTATCTGAAAATGTGCTTGGTAAACTTACTGTTACTGCTCCATTGGTTACAATTTGTGCAGGATATACTGCATCATCAATTAATATCTGTACTTTCTGTCCTTCTAAATGATCTAATGCTGTAACCTTAGTAGATGCACCTGTTACTGTTCCAGATAATCCAGAATCCATATTTAAAGTTGGATCTTTGTATTCTACATATTTTACAGTAGATCCATCTACAATTCGTTCTACAATCATGTATACTTGATTTTCTGTTGTTTCTGCAATACTTGCAACACTTGTAACTTTAGCATGAGCTTCACTTGTAACTGCAAGTCTTGTACTATCGGTGGTTGTTATCGTCAAAAACCCTGTAGATTGTGGATCAGTTTCTGTAATTGTAACTACATTAGATGCAGGATTAGCTACTGTAAAATCTGCATGAGCATTGATTGCAGTAAATATATTATCAGCAGTTGTGTTATTATTTGTATTTGGTCTAAATCCTAATGTTTCTGATGGCGAGGAACTTCCTGCTGTTTCTGATGTAAAAGTTACACTTGTTCCATCTGATTTTGTCAAGACTAAACGACTTCCTACAGTTATATTATCATAGTCAGTAACAGTTACAGTACACGCAGTATTCCTACCCCCTATTACTGATCTATGCCAAGCAACAACTTCTTCTTCTCTTTGATAAGTCATACCTAATAATTGACCATCTGTTCTTACAGCATAATAAATAGAACTCGGTTCTTGTGCATATTCTACATCTACAATACCACCTTCTGTTAAATGTTCTGACAATATAGTCATGTCTGGTGCTGCATAAGCATCATTTTCAAAACGATAAGAAAACTCTCTTATCTTTCTTTGTTGTCTTTGCACAAATAAAATTGTACTTCCTATCTGTTGTGGTGGTGTTGTATGACTTCCATAGCTCGTTTGTTGTTTAATGTTTACATTATCTGGTTTTAATGGCTCACCTGTTGGTCTACCTACTTGAAACTCACCACCTGCTGTACCAATAATTAAATCTCGTGCAGGTGCTAGGTATCGTATAACATTTACCTTATTAGCTGCTATAGTGTAAATAAATGAATTAGCTGCACTAGAATCTCCTACATCAAAATTATTGTATAATCCAGATTGTGATGCCCATATTGTTTGTGGAAAATCTGTACTACCTCCATAAATTAATCGTTGCTCAAAAAAACTTACAGCTCTAGGAAATCCAGTAGTATCTGAATATGCACCCAATGACCATGTTGTACTGCCATTTCCTGTTAAAGCAACTAATACTTCTACTGTTACAACAGTTGCACTTGTAAAAGCTGTTATCTTTCCATGACCATCTCCTACTTTAAATAATCTTCCTACATCTGTACTTGCAAATAAACTTGCACTTGCTGTTAAAGTTCTTCCAGTTCCTACTGTTGTTGCACTTGATGTTAATGTAGTAGAAGTTGAATTTGCATCTAAGTATGGTCCTTTTTCAAAGGTTACTTCAGCTAATGTCCAAGATGTATGCCCTGTTCTTGACAATGTAGAAGGTTCATGTAAGGGATGCGTAATATACATAACATCTGCTGATTGTGCAACTTGTAAATCAAATACTTGTGCAGAGGTATAATTAGTAGATATTTCATAAACTTTAGATGCTGTTCCACCACTACTATAGGTTGTATAATCAGTAGAGTTTACTCCAGATAATTCAAATGTATTAGTAGTTTTATTAGCTACAGTAAATCTTCTACCATTTACCTCTGTCATTCCCACAACACTTGCAATCCAGACATGATCGCCATCCGAATATCCATGAGAACTACTGGTTACTACAGCAGGATTTGCTTTTGTTATTGCTGTTATATCTTTAGCTGTTTCTGTTATTTGACCATTATCTTTGTAAAATCGTATATATTGATTACCAAACTCCATAATATACGATTGCTCTACATTAAATTCAAAAGGTATTAATCGTGTTATATTTGCAGAGTTTTTTACCTCTGCTACAAATCGTGTACCTGGTCTACGAGTTGCACCTCCTTGTGGAAATACTTGTAAATTTTCTAATGTTTCTACCCCATTAGAGTATTTTTTAAAATCTACTTGACCTGCTAATTTAGGACTTAATTCTCCTGCTGTAAAATTAGTTTGAAAAGGATGAACTCTAGCCATTATGAAAACTTACGGAAATCTGTGAAAGTATCGGATATAATATCATCTGTAAACCCTTCAGTAGAGTCAATACTTCTTGCTTCTGTAAGTTTAAGTTTATAAAGTCTTTCCATTTGGGTTTGTAATGAAGTGCTGTTTGTAACAGGATAAGCTAACTCTGCTGCTAGTTTTGCAGTTAGAGTATCAACAAATATAGCATCAAATAAAGTTGTATCTGTTATTTTAGCAATATATAAAATATTTGCTGTGCCTTCATCTGTTAATAAAACTCTACCTTCACCTGCTAAATTTTCTATTTTAAATTTAAAATCATCAAACTCCATTTTAAGAACTCGTAAGCAAAATGGATCAGTTGGTAAAATAAATTGATGTGCAAATTCAAATGCAGGAGTTGTTGCTGATTTAGCAAGAGATGCTCGTGTTATAGAAAAATTAAACGCATGAGATCGTAATAAACTATCTCTTGCAGGTTCATATAATGCGTTGCAAAGTCTAGCTCTTTCCGTATCATCCGACAATGATGTTATTGGACTATCACCTAATCTTCTTAATGCATTTGAACAAATTGAAACTTCAGTTGCCATAATGCCCTTAATATAGCAAAAAGGGTGCTATCTTTCAAGCACCCATTTAGCTTTAGTCTACTACATATGTTACCACTACAGAAATATCACCTGCAGCTTGTGTTGCTGCAACTGTTTCTATAGTTAATGCTATTCTCAATGGAACTTTAGGATCTGAACTTAATCCTGCATCTTCCCATATAAAATTAGCAATAGTATTTATGTTTCTTGCTTCAAATGCACACTCAACACCTGCTGTATTTGCAGCTTGTAAAGTTGTAATTGCACTTGCATAAGCATCTCTATCAATAACTGCTTCTGCAGCATAAGCTGTTGCAGAACCATCTGTATCTGTAAACTTAGTACCACCTGCATAAATACCAACATCTGTTGCTATTGCAGGAGATCCATTAGAATCAAGATCATCATTGTAGAGCATAATACTCGTTACTTTTGCATTAGAAGGTAATTCTGCCATAACGACAATATCATTGTCATCCAAATCACCAGTAGCACAAGCAACTGTATCAGCAAAGACTCTCATCTTTCCTTTTACATTTCCTGCTTCTAATGCAACAAATGGTGTAGCATCAAGAGCAGTTATTTCTATACTTTTTTTAGTACCCATGATTTACCTCCTATGACTCTGAACAAGCAATTTCTACCATTTTTTCATCTTCAATGCGTGTTGCACCGATAGACATAGATAAAAATACTTGTGTAGCATAGTTCTTATCTGCTCTTTCAGATATCTTTGTTTGGACATCTGCTCCTACAGCAAGACCTATAGCTGATTGACAAAAACCAAGCACTTGACGATTACTATCGCTGTCAAGCCCTAGTCGTTCTGTTCTAATGAAGTTAAACCCTAAAAATGTATCAACATCACCTTGAACCAATGCTTTTACAGAGTTAAAGTCAGCACTTGTTACAGATGTAATTCCTAACAAGTCTGCCAACTGCCCTGCTGTAACCAACATATATCTTGGCTCATCTGGATCTGTGTCATTTTTATCTAAAACTTCTTTAGCACTTAGTAGTTTTGCTAATGTTAATCCTGCACTACCATGAGCAACTTTTTGTGCTGATGGTAAAGCAACTGTAGTTCCACCAGAAACACCACCTAAAGCATTTCCAGTAGCTGCAGCAATGATTGCATCATCCATTGCTCTACCCATTGCCCACGCACCTGCTAAAGCATACTCAGATTGTGGTGAGATTAACATTCTAACTTTATCTTCCTGGTCAATTAAGTCTGCCCAGTCGTAATCTTCAAGACTTACTTTTCTCCTAGAATGGGGTGTGTCCATTCGTGGTGTATCAGAATGTCTTGAAGTTCTTTTTTCGGCTGCTGAAGATCCAATTCTTTCAAAAAAATGCGACTTTCCTGTAACTGTTTCAGTTCTAACTGCATCTCTTAGTCTTGAACCCTTTTGTTGAGCCAAATGAAAAACATTACTTTTGTACTGTTCTACAAAAGCTGTTGTAATTTGAACACTCATCAAATTCTCCTTATTAAATTAATATTATTGTTTAATGCAGTTTTTATCCAAAAATGGGAAACCTCATTTAAAGTCTGCTAGACTAATCTATTACTTATCCTTTGCAGGGGTTTTAGATTACAATAACCTTAACATAGAAAATTTTATTTGCCAAATACTTTTTCATGTAATTGTCGCATATGTTCAACAGCTTGTAAATGCTCTCTATGTTTACCATCATGGTAAGGGTGTTCTGCGTTATCCATAATGTCTGTAATTTCTTGTTGAGCATCTAAAGGTGATGTCGCTAAATTATTGTTTTGCGTATTTTGTGCCATATCTTCGGTTACTTCTTTACCCAATCTTGCAAACATTTTAACAACAGCAGGTATATTTCCTGCTTCTCCATTCATAAGTTCTGTTATTTCTGGATCACCATATACTTGCAAAGCTCGTCTTGCATTACGAACTTGCATATCATACTCATGACCCCATTCTTTTTTTAACAGTTCTTCTGTATTTTGTTTTTGTACTGCAATATCTGTTTGGTATCGTTGTGCTTGTGCATCAATATTTTTTACTTGAAAATCAATGAGTTGTTTTACCTGCTCATTATTCAATCCAATGTTATGTGCAACATTTTTAAACTGATTTATTTGATCTTCTCCAATATATTCTACATGGGTTTCTGGAACAGCAACTTCATATTTGTCTGCTGACTCTGGTCTGCCTAATTTATTATAGACCTCCATTTGTTCTTCTGGAGTTTTGGGTATCGGAATACGATTTCCCATTTGTTTTTGTTGATGTACTACTGTTTTTGCTAATGATTCTACATCTTTAAAATTTTTTAATGTAGGATCGTTTTTTAAATCTTCTGATAGTGTTGATTTCCAATCTTGATTATCACTTTCAGAAGGTCCTAATACAGTTTCTTGTGCCACAGATTGTGGTGTAGTTTCTGGTGTAGGATTAGCTTCCGTTGTGGTCTGTTCTTCCATCTTCTTTATGCTCCTTTATTAAGTTGTTAATACGAAGTATAACACTTCGCTGTCCTTCCTTATAAGCTGTTTCGTAAGGATCTTTGTTATAAGAAATTCTATGGTAATACGCAGATTCAAGATCTGCTAATACTTCTTGCCCTTCATTAGATGCAAAAGTAATTCTATAAAAATTTTGTAAATCTTTTAATTCCATTTTATTTTTTTCTTTGACTTGCTATTAATCGTGTTAGCATACTTGTAAATGCCATTCTTCTTAAATTTTTATTAATTTTTCTTTTTTGTTTTGCTGTTTCGGTGTTTGGCAATTTATTTTTTACATTAAAATCATATTCTTCATCTGAAACTTCTACTAATGATGTTGAAGGTAAACCCTTATTTTGTGGCATATTACCCATTATTCAATAAATCCTTCTTCTCTTGCCCTATCTTCTGCTTTTTCAAAACCTTCTTGTGTTTCTGGATTGCCCATTTCTTTCATTGCTTTACTTTGTGTTAGTGCCATTTCTGCTTGTTGTTGTTGTATCATCATTTGTTGTTGTGCTTGTTGTTGCATCATTCTTTGTTGTCTTATTTCTCCAACTTCATCAACCCCTCGCATAATTGTTTTTGGTACTCCTAATAATTTACTTCTCATTCTAACTGCTTCATCATGATTTATATTATCCATAATTGTAGGATCTATCTGTCCGACTTGCATAGCCAGTTGATACAATCTATCTATAGCAACCGATTCTTCCATTCTTTGTGATCGTGCTAATGGTCCTACATATTCTACATCTACTTTTCTACCTTCAATAATTTCTGGTGCAGGTAAAAATGCATTGTTTCTTAACATAATACCAAACACTCTTTCAATTAATGGATTTAAAAATTCACTTTGAAATCTACCTAATGTTGGTCCAAGCAATCTTTGCATTAATTCATATCGGACTTGCACTTCTGTTGCTGTCATTTGTGGACCTTGTTGTAATTGTAACTGATCTGAATAATATGCTTGTCGTATTGCAGTTCTTAATTGGTTTTCTTTCATATCTGTTATTTGCCAGTTTGTGCCTATTTGTAAAGGTTTTACAGATCCATCACTTCTAACAACAGTTAAACCACCTGGAGTTACTCTAACTCTACCTATTACTCCATCATCTGTTACAAGTAATGGTGGGTCAATTGCTTTTGCCCATGCCTTTAATCCTATTTCTACTGCTTTGTTTAATGTTTTAATATCTGGCAATGCATTGTAACTTGGACTTCTTCCAAATACTTCTCCTGTTGCTTTTGACCATCTTGGCACTAAATATGGAAACTCATTATAACCACCTGTTCTTACAACCATTTGGTCATCTTCACAAACATGACAAGAATGAAAAGGTAGCTTTGTTCCTTTTTCTCCTGTACCTCTTTCATAATCTTCTGTGGGCTCTACTGCATGAATAAAGAAAAATTCTTTATCTGGTTTTTTTTCAACAGCTTCTAATACCTTCTCTCCAAGATTATCTTCTCCGAACTCTTGGATTGCTTGTCGTGCTGTTAATTTATACCTTCTATATAAAGTGTCTACTTTACCATTAATGCTTTCTCTAATATAAAACTCTGAAATATGTAAGGTATTAAAATGTATAGCATCTATATCAAACCCTTTTTTACCTTCTTCTACAAATATTGCTCCAGTACCTATAGAACATAAATCAAGATATAATTCATGGACTTCTGTGTTAAAATTGGTTTCGTTAAACAAATCATACATTTTTTGTGCAGAATCTTCTAACCATAACTGCACATCTCTATCTCTGTTAAGTGAATCTTCTCTTAATTTTAAATGAAACCATTGTAAGGATGGTGAGGTAAGTGTGCCATGTAAACTTGCAGCCAATAAATTATTAGCTGTAATTGCTGTAGAATCAAATAATACTTCGGTTCGTGCTTCACCTTGAGATCGCACAAATGTTATATCTGCTTTTCTTGGCATTACATAATCTAAAATAGTTTGCCAATGATCTTCCCATGTTTGCCTTTCGCCTTCCATGGTAGACATTCTTTTTTTTATGTAATTATAATTTGCCATTAACCACCAAGTATTGTTTTAGAAGTTGGTGCATCATCTGTTACACCTTGACCACCTGTAAGTAATGTACCCATCCTACCTTGACTTTTTGTTCTTACCATTGCTTGTCTTTCTGCTTCTAGTTTTGCTTCTGACTCGGCAACTTTATCATCTACTACTGGATCAGTAGGGGGTGGCATTTGTGGCATTGCTTTACCTCCCATAATATTCTCCTTTATATATATTTACATTCATCTCTTAATAACCCATATACTATACCATCAAAGTATTGCATACCTTTTTTTATAACTTTTCTAATTGTGCCTTCTTTTACAAACCCTGCTGACTCAATTAATTTTTTACATCTTTCATTTTCTGGTGTTGTCATAGCTGTTATCCTAACACACTTACACTTAATAAAACAATACTCAAATACTTCTTTTGCAAATGACCTTCTCATAGCTTTCGGATCATCTAATGCAAGATGCATCCAAATGTTATGTCCGTCATAATGTGAAAAGATTGCTCCTCCTATTATTTTATTTTCATCTAGGTATGCAATAAACGAAAACCCATCATTTAAACTATGATGAATATTTGCTCGTGGACTTACAAAATCTAAAACTTGTTTTCTTAATTTATTGTCAGATGAAGAAGTAATCATCTAACTACCTAAAATAGTTCTGCTCGTTCCTGATTCTTCCATTTGACTCATTACTGATCCTTGACCATATCCTGCTCCTCCTAATTTACCTGCAGCTTTTCTTCTTTTTGTTTCTTTTTGAGCTTCGGTTTCTTTTGGTTCTGCTTTTGGTGCAGGTGGTGGTGGTGGAGGTGGTGCTTTTGGTTTAGGTGGTGAAAACACTCGTGCTACAAATCCCATTATGCTTTCCTTTTCTTTTTTTTAGGAAACCCTGCTTTCATATTTGCATATGCTTTAGGGGTAATAGTTGATTTTTTTTTTGAACGAGATATTCCTAATTTTTTTCTTCTATTAATATTTGCATACAATCCAGGTTTTGCCATATTATGCTCTCTTTCTTTTTTTTAATTTTTTAAAATCTGCACCAGTAATTTTATTACGAGGAGATGCAGTTCTTGCAATTTTCATTTGTTTTGCAGATAACTTTTTTCCAGGCATTATTTCTTTCCTTTCAACATTTTTTCTAATGTTGCAGCTTGTGCTGCATGAGATTTAGATGCTTTTTTTAATCCAGATATTACTTTTCGTACTGTTGTTTTGTTCATTTCTTTTTCTTCATTGGTTTTTTCATTTTCATTTTTTTAGCAGGTCTACCTACTTTTGATCCGTATGTTCCTTTACCCATTGGCATAATTACTCTCCTTTTAAAATAAGTTAAATTCAGAGTCAGATTCTATTTGCATAGGTTCAGTATTTCGCACCCTTGCTTTTCGTAATGACATAACTGCATAACGCAATGCAGAAATTACATCATCATTCATAGGAACTATTTTACCTTCTTTTCTATGATACATTCTTAACTCCTCCATGAGCTTACCTTGATTTTCAAAAATTTTCAATCTTTTTGTTTGAAATCGTGTAAGCATCTCCATTACCCCTGCTTCTACACTATTACCCCCACTTCCTTCTTTCATTCCTGTTTGGGGTGGATTAGTAAAATGTTCTCGTAATAAATTAACTCCTTCTTCTCTATATTGCACAGCTAGACTTTTACCACTTCCTTTATCTGCTTGTCTGCCATCCATAGGATATACAACTGGAATCCAAAATCCTCTGGACTTTATTGCTGATGCATGAACAGGTACAGTTTCTTGTCGCATAGCATAACTATCATACACATATACAATATCACTATCTCTATCCCATGCCACCCATACACACGCAGTTGGATGATCCCACCCAAAATCTATAGCACATATGCGTGGAAAATAATCTGGTATTTCAAAATGCTCACATACAATATCATCTTCTGCAATCGGAAAAACAAGACCAGACCCCAATTGTGGTATTCCCATCTCTCTCATTTTTCTTTCATGGGGTGGTAATGCTGAAAGTATTTGATTCCGAATATCTTTTGTCATATGAGGTGCATCATCCCATGTTGCTTGTATTAACTCTTGACCTGTTTTTAAATTATTAACAAACTGTGCTACTGTTTCTGTCATGCCTTGCTCTGGAGTAAAAGTCATATAAACAATTCCTCCTTTATCAGCAGTACGAGTTAATGCTTGAGAGTAAATACTTTGTGGGGGTTCTTCATCTAACCAAATAACATCTAAGGATTCACCCATCCATTTTTCTTTACCCATTTCATATGCCTTAAAACCAATACGAGAATATCCACCACTTGTATGTTTTATGACTACCGAGTTAAACGCATTAGGCACTCCAGGTTTTCTTACAGTTTCTCCAATGAGTTTTAAAGGAATACTTCCCATACCTTTTGCACTCGGATCATCTGGTTGTCCACATAATTCTTTTTGACATACATCTCGTGTGGTTTCATTTGATACTCCTCCTACCCAACATCTAACAGGTCTATAAAATTTTTTACCTGTCCACCATTCTGGATAGAGTCCTGTACAATGATATGCCATTTCCATTGCACCACTAAATGATTTACCCACCCTATTTCCTGCCATTAATAATCGTTGGGATGCTAAACTTCCATGAAATTTTTTTTGATACTCATAAGGATTGTAACTATTCATTAAATTTGTTTTTTGACGAAACTCTAATTCTTTAGCAATCTCAACTGCTCGTGCTAAATTGCTCATTACTTTTTAGATATATGATTAAAGAGTTCATCTACTAAATCACTTTTATGAAATCGTCTATCTAATTCAAGACCATACTTCCGACCCAAAGTTTCTAATTCTTTTTTTGTCATAATTTGTAAATGCGTTCTTTTTAAAATTTTTTTTGGTTTTGGTTTAAATAAGTTTTTAATAAAATTTAACATAGAATCTCCTTTGGTTAGTCGTAATATTTATGATAGATAGATTTTAAAAATCGTTTTGTAAATGCCTTAATAAAACTTTTTAAATAATATTTGCCAATGCGTATTGGAATTAATAACGGAGTCATCAAGACATCAAACAAGAGCAATAATGCATCTACACTAAAATCAATTGCATTATCAGCATTAGAAAATCGTTGTTTTAACTTTTGAAACATTTTTATAACTAAAAATTAAAACCATAGAAATGTATATGCTGCAACATATCAAATGTTATCTCACCTAAATGTAAAATAATTTCAAATATTATTAATACTAAAATCCATTTATTAATTGTCATTATCTTCTTTCACTTTAAAAAAATCATCACTATGAACCATGACCCAAAAACCTGGTCTACCTTTTTCGCATAATGCAATCACAGGTGTTTTCTTTTCCTTCTTAGCCATCTCATTAGTTTCATCCCACAAAGTAATTGCTGTATGCTTCTTACGCAACTTGCACTCTACAAACAAAGTATCATGGATA
>Ga0208666_1000160_pt1 | contig 32267 bp, 48 predicted proteins | sample 5B_taG_FD_184078 | JGI IMG/M metagenome (GOLD analysis project Ga0208666, IMG submission 184078) | Marine viral communities from the Subarctic Pacific Ocean - 5B_ETSP_OMZ_AT15132_CsCl metaG (SPAdes) (version 2) | ecosystem: Environmental > Aquatic > Marine > Oceanic | place: Pacific Ocean...
AACGACCCTAACAACCCTATCAACTACAAAGAAACGCAAGAAGATAGAGAACACGCAAAAAATGAACTAATAAAAGACACTTTGCAAGGCTTAACAATTAAATATTTAGATGATGACGCCCTTGACTATTTGAGTTGTTCCGATGAGCTAGGACACAAAGACAGCAGCGAAATATTTGACGACCTTTGCGAAGGTGGTTTTTGGAATGTTGAAATAATATACTATTCTAAAGCTATGGAATATTTAAAAGAGCATGATACAAGCCTAGCAGAGTCAGTAGAGATAGCCGCAGAATATGGCTATCAATTAGACACGATCAACAGCGAAACTCTCGCAAGTCTCCACGCATCAAGAAAGAAAGAAAGCGACTATTGGGACTTTGTTGCTCCTGAATTAGACAAAATAAATAAATAATACTAACTATAAAACAATAATAAAATGAAATACAAACTAAAAAAACAAAGATTCTTAAACTATATGTTTGCAGATAAAGAAGACTATCTATATTGGGGTGAATATTTAGCGGAGGAACTAGCAGGAGAGGGCAAGATCAATCTAACACTAGAGGAGATGCTACAATCATCGGGGGATATTCCTGTATACTATTTTGATTTACAAGATGAAAGCGGACACCCCGAGTATATTGATCCGAAAAATGTTAAAATAATTTAATTAATAACTATAAAACAATAATAAAATGAGACTAATAACAAAAGAAAGTATCAACGCATTTATGAACGCACAGAAATTTAAGAAAGCTAATATGTCGGTTGAAGTATTGCCAAACGTTACGATTTTAAAGCTACATGGCAACGCCATTGCTTACAGATACAACGACCCACAACGCACGTTAATGATCGATTCATGTGGTTGGTTTACTCCAACAACTAAGGAAAGATTGAACGCTTTAGAAGGTGTAAACATTTACCAAAAGTCTTTTAAATGGTTTCTAAATGGTAAAGAGTGGAACGGATCAAAGACTGATATTAATTAAAATAAAATACAATGACTGGAAAGCTACCACCAACAAACCCAAGCAATACTTTTTTAGCTGCATTGTTCTTACTAGCGTTAATGGGTTGTTAATATAAAACACGCTAAAAATACAAGACTTACTATTAATTTAGTAGGTCTTTTTTTATGCTTAATTTTTTACAATGTTTCAAAATTAGTTTAAAGAATAGCTTATTATGAGCTGCTTTTTTTCTTTTCTTGTGCAAGTTTTCACAAAAAAAGTTATTAAAAAGTTTTTAAAAGCATTTTATTTATAAAAAAGATTAAAAAAAGATTGTTTTTTAAAAAAAAAGTGGAGATTGAAAGTAAATTCCGTCAATTTTGTAATTCCGCTTCTTTAAACATAATTACGTACACATCCTAATTTTAAATCCAATTTCATAATTAGATATTCTTAATTATATTTAGAAGTTGAAAGTTATTTTAGGTGGAAAAATTTGTATAGTTATTTTACCAAACTTATATGTATTAAGTTTCTTTAATTTTTTAAACATGATATTATTTTTTAAGAAGGTTATCAAATATGCTAGTTGCGATATGAGCAACAGTATATTCTATAAGAAGTCCAAAGGTATAGGAAAATAATTTAATTATTAAGCAACTTTTGGAAGTAAAAAAAATATAAAAAATATTTATAGTATGGAATTAAATCCAATTTCATATAGATAGGGTATGTTAAGGGTATCTAATACTCTTAAAGATAAAGATATGGTAAAAGATAAAGTTATGAATAAAGACAGGTTAATAAAATTTCTAATAATTTCGTAGGAAATGATATATATTTTGTTTTATTTGTAAAAAAGAAAAAGATATGGCACGTTACCATCCACCAAAAAACATTACTTCTAACTCAGCACCTTCAATAAGTGCGGATTTAGCATATGAAGGACATGGAAAATGTGGATGTCAAACAGTTATACTAACCGACAATACTGAGTCGGGAATTGAGGAGGTTTTATTTTGGGAAGCTATCACCCCATCATCTCAACCAACAATTACAGGATGTGCAGATTATTCTCATGTTTATAAAATTGTCTCCTTGGAAAATGTTAAGTTTAGAAATTTAGAAGCTACTAATATAGCTCAACAATCTTTAAATGCGTTAGTTTTTGGAAATGGAGGATTTAAATTATTAGCAGGAAGTGAGATTATGGCAGATTTTACTAAAGTACATATTATTAGTGGAACGCTAATGTTATACAGAGACTGTGACCAATCATAAAATATAAAAATTAAAAAATAGAAATTATGCCTTGCGAGGAATGTGAAAATGGATTATATAAATGGGGACAAACAGGAGAGTGTCAGTATGAAACTCTTGAAGATTGTCAGTTAGCAAACCAAGGAGAATACTTGGAAGAAACTGTCAAACCAGCATATGATCACGAAGAAGATGTTGAATATACTTTAAACTTTACTCAAGAACAAATGGAGGAACTTCATACAAATGGAGAGCTTATTGTTCATGTTGAAGAAGGAGATAGAGAGATGGTAATTAAATTTACTTATACTCCTGAAGAAGTAGATGTTGAGCAAATGGAAAAAGAGTACGAAGATTTAACTACTGCTATGCTAGATGATGAGCTAGATGAGTATATAGATAAAATTGCTGACTCTATAAAAAAACTATAATGGCTGAAACATATAACGACTACCCTCAATCTGCAACTAATAATGCAAAAAGGGCGTTGAAATGGTTAGAAGAAAATGATAATCCAAATGACTGCCTAACACCCGTAGGATTTGCAAGAGCCAATCAGCTCAAAAACAGAGAAAATCTGAGTAGAGAAACGATTGCTCGTATGGCATCATTTAAAAGACACCAACAACATAAAGACGTACCTTATGAAGAGGGGTGTGGCGGAATTGCTTGGGATTGTTGGGGAGGAACAAGTGGCATAGAATGGGCAATAAAAAAACTAAAAGAGATTGATGAGCCTGATGGTTTTTTTGAGACGCTAATTAAAAAAATAAATAAAATATGAGTGAAGATAAAAGGCATAAGTTGAAAGAAAGCAACCTCAACAAATTAAATCCTTATAAAAGTACTACTGATAAATATTTTCCAAATGGTGGTAAAATAAATACAGAAGGCAGAAAAAAAGGAGAAAAAAATAATGTAACCGCTACAAAAATTAGCAGAAATGCTTTAACATGGGCTTTAGAAGGTCATTCAACTAAAATAAGAATGGCACTTGATAAGTTATTTGATCAAAATCCTGAAGCATACATAAATGCAGTTTCAAAACTACTTAACTATACAGTTCCAAAATTATCATCATCGGAGATAAACGATAATACAACAAAGAAAGTAAAAATAGAATTAAATGATGATGTGAGCATTGAGGAGCTAAGAGCAAAACTTGATGACATTGAAAACAACTGATGAAACACTTAGATTTGCATTAGAAAAAAAATTATGCGAACTATCATTCTATGAGTTTTTTAAAAAGGCTTGGCATATCGTTGAACCTAGTATTGAGCTGTCTACTAATTGGCATCATAAATATCTATGTGATCTTTTACAAGAAGAAGCAGAAAGAATAATAGCTAATAAACCAAAAACGAAAGATATTGTAATCAATATTCCCTTTCGTTCTACAAAATCACTATTAGTAACTGTTATGTTTCCAGTTTGGAGTTGGATAAGAAATCCAAAATTCAGATTTATAACAGCATCATATTCTGCAGAGCTATCAATAGAACACTCAACAAGAAGCAGAGATATAATAAACTCGCCATGGTTTAAAGATAGATGGGGTGAGTTATTTCACATCAAAAAAGACCAAAACTTAAAGTCAAGATATGAAAATAATTTTTTGGGGGTAAGAAGGGCGACATCGGTAGGAGGAACAGTTACAGGGCAAGGGGGAGATTTTTTGATAGTAGATGACCCTGTATCTCCCCAAAATGCAGCATCAGAAATAGAAAGAGAAAATGCTAACGAATGGTATAGAACAACATTTTACTCAAGATTAAATAATCCATTAACTGGAATTAGAATTGTTATTATGCAAAGAATACATGATAACGATTTAAGCGGATTTTTATTGTACGATAATACAAGTAGATTGAAATACAAACACATTTGCATACCTGCAGAATTATCAGATGATGTCAAGCCCAAAAAATTAGAAAAATATTATGACAAAAATGGATTGTTTTGGACAGATAGATTTAGCAAGACAATTTTAGATGATTACAAACAAGCATTAGGGAGTTATGGCTATGCAGGACAGCTAATGCAAACTCCAACACCACTAAATTCAGGAATGATAAAATCCGAGTGGCTAAAAATTGATAAATTTAAAATGATGGAAGTGGGTGAGAAAACCACAGTTGATTTTGTTATTGATCCCGCATATACAGCAAGTGAAAAGAATGATCCATCGGCATTATTAGCTTATATATTTAAAGATAATAAATGGCAAATAATAGATTGTGTAAATGTACGTAAAGAATTTCCTGAATTAGTAAAGTTCATACCTCAATGGGTGCAAAAAAATGGATATTCTAACAGAAGTAGAATATATGTAGAGCCAAAGGCATCAGGAAAGTCAATAGTGCAAACACTACAAAAAGAAACGGGACTTAATGTGAGAGAGGACAAGCCGCCATCAAAAGATAAAGTAGCTAGAGTGCAAGATATATCTGCTTCTTTAGAATCGGGAAGGGTAAGCCTGTTAAATGGTAAGTGGAACGAAGAATTTATACAGCAATTAGTAAAGTTTCCATCTGCAAAACATGATGATATGGTGGATTGCTTAGTAATGGCAATAAATAAAAATATGTGGAATAGTGCGAAAGTAGTTTACTTTTCGTGATTTCTAAAAACTTCTAGTGTAATATAAAAAAAAATGATATAATTGCGAAATAATAAGAAAATCTTTATGAAACTTCACAGTCTGAACAAATATCACGAAGATATACTTAAAAAGTATATTAGTTTTGTCCAAAAGACTGTATATGCAGCTACAGAAAATTATACTTCTGAAAAATTCTTTGATTTTAATGAAGTATTAGAAAATATTATAGATTTTACTAATGCTTTTAATAAATTAGTAAAAACAGGTGATAGAAGAACAGAATGGGCTTACATGACACCTAATTTAATACTGTATTCTTGTATTGGATTTTTATCAGGCATAAGAAATAAAGAAAATGGTGAATTGATGGATAGATTATCAGATGAATTATTTGAAATTACAATAGATGTTATTGGAGAGACTACTGATATACTAGAAGATATAAACATAAAAGAAGAAATGCAGAAAAAAATACTAACTAACTTAAAAAAAATAAATGAGCATAACAATTAACATTAAAAGTCAAAATTTTGATAAAGATGTTGTCATTCCAATAGAATGGAAAGACATAACTGTAAAGTATTGGGGTGAACTAGCAACTATTATTAAGAAGCATTACACAAATGCTACTGAAGAAGATAAAAGAAAAGAAGAAAACAAACACCACTTGCTTAAATCACCATTAATGCAAGACTTTAATAAAGATGTAAAACTGACAGATACGCAAACTCTAAAAATGAACGCTGATATTTTTAGTTATATTTCAGGATTGACAAAAGAAGAAACAGCTTTAGTTGATGTTAAACAAATAAACAAAGTTTTATCTTTAATAAACAAATTAACAGAAGAATATAAACCAAAAGGAACAAGGTCTTTTGATTTTGAAGGAGAAACATATTTCTTTCCATCAGAATTTTTTAAAAAGAATACATATGGAGACTATATTGAATCTACTCAATTAGATATGTATATTAAAGACATGGAAAATGGAAGATTTGATATATTACCTCAACAGATGGCAATATTATGCAGAAAAATTGACGAGGAATATGATGATGATAAAATAGCCGAAAAGGCAGATAAATTTAAAGGACTTACAATGGACATCATTTGGGAGTTCAGTTTTTTTTTGACTCAGCAAACAGTAAAATTAGCGAAACTTTCCCCTTCGTATTTGGCGAAACAACAACAAGTACAGGAACTGTGAACACAAAAGGACTATATAGAACCTATATAAAACCATTTGGTTGGCTTAACAGTCTTTATTTATTGGCAGAGAAGCAAGTGTTCAATATTGAAGGTAAAAACGCTATAGATAGCGTAAGAGATACAAATCTTTATCATGTTATGACATATTTAAGTTGGATTACAGCAAAAAATACTTATGACAATAAAGTACAAGAAAAAATAAACAACCCTAACAAAGTAATGTAATGGCAATAGTAAGATTAACAGATATAGTAACAACAATGAAGGACAAATGGGTTTATGGAGATAAATTCTTTGGTTATACAGAGGAATTTAATGACAATCACAATACTCAGTACCCGTCACTACTTATAACACCTCCTGATTCTGTATACCCTGAAGTAACACCCAGAAACGGGTGGGAAGAATATTCTTTTGAAGTGTATTTTTCAGATTTATACAATAGAACAGAACAGGCAAACGAAAGTATAGAGCAGAGATGGGATAACCTTCAGGATTTAGCAAATGAATGGCTAGATATGTTTTTAAAGTCATATATAGGAGAGCAGGATGGCAAAACAACTATATCTTATCTTACTGATGGTAGTTTAACAATAGAAAGAAACAAAGATGTTGCTAATGACCAATTACTTCAGATAAAAATGAATTTTGGATGGAAAATATTTAGTAAGTGCTTTACTCCTGTATCTAATTATCCAAATGAAATAGCAGACTTGAAGATATGGCTATCTGCAGACAGCAATGTTACATTTAGCATTCCAACAAAGAGGGTTAGTGCTTGGGGAGACAGGTCGGGAAATAATAATAATGTAGCTCAAGCTACTAGCGACAGCCAACCTTTAAGATATACTTTTAAAGGAGGGTCTGACGTAAGGAATGTTGGAGATTTAGATGGTAAAACACGATTTGTATTTGATGAATCTAAAAATCAAAACCTTAAAAGCACCACTCCCGCTAATAATCCATTGTTATCAGGAGACTTTACTATTTTTATAGCATCTAATTACAAAACAAACGTAGACACAGATCAAGAATCAATTTTTGCTCTTGAACCTCAAGTAGCAGGACTAGGACAGATACAATTAGGACAAAAAGATGCAACAGACTTTAAAGCTCAAGTGTCAGATGGAACTACAGCTTTAACAGCAAATGTAGCAATAGCTTCAATTTCAGAAACCGAAGATAATATTATGTCATATAAATTAAATGCAGACACTATGACTCTATACTTAAATGGCAGAGCAGGAACTCCAGTTACTGATGCTGCTTTTAATGCTACAGCAAAATTTGTCTTTGGTAATTGGTATATTGGAGGTCTACCTACAATAGCAACAAGTTTTTTTGATGGCTCAGTAGCAGAGGTAATTGTTTATGATAGAGCATTAAGCGACATAGAAAGAAACAAAGTAGAAGATTATTTAAACAAAAAATATAGAATATATTAAGATATGACAGCGTTAAGAACAGGAACAAGCGTACAATTTGGAATAGTACCATATTATAATGGAGTGAGTAGTGCACCATACCCTCCTATGCAGAGTATGAATAATAGGTATCAAGGTCATTATTTGATTCCTGCCAATATACCTATCATTTATCAGGTGCAATGGACAGGGACTGGAGTTAATGAAGATTATACTCCTGCAGTAACAGGAGATTTAGTTAATGTAATATTTGAGATTTATGCAACAACAGATTCTCCTACAGGTACATTTCCTACTGATTGGGATTTATTAGGAGAGATTTCAAAAAAGAGAGATGTTAAAAATACAAATATTGTAAATAATTCAGTTCCTAATGTGCAAAGTTTTACTATAGACATAGCCAATATGGTAGCAGACGAACTATCTTATTCATTAGTTCCTATAGGCAAGGGGTCTTGGCAGAATCAAGAATATGGAGGTTTAAATGGTGGTGGAGCTAAACAGGATAATATAACTGATACTGTCAGCCCTTACAATGTTAGTAGGAATGGTACATATAGGACAATAAAAATTGATGCTAGGCTTGAAGTGCTTGATTCATCAGGCTTAGTAGTAACATCAACAACGGGAGTTACATCAGCATCAGCTGTAAGAGTGATAAATTCTGTGCCTGATTTTAAATCTAAAATATATTCTAATCAAATGTGGATTCTTTCACAGTATTCACCTGCTACAAACGATCAAAGAAGAGCTTTAACAACTTGCCCTAACTCAACAGTTGCTGATACCTTAAGTGCGGTTCATTATATGAAGCCTGTAAGCATAACTGATGAGGCAGAGTTTTTGTATTTCTTTTGCAAAGCTAGTTACAATAGTGCCGATTCGGGTGATTACTATAATCGCTATGAGGTTTATGGCAAATCATATAATACAAGTGGAGGTTTGCAATATTCATTTGTTTTAGGTTCTGAGTGGCAAAACTCAGGAGGAACTACTCATGTATGCTCAGACATTTCCCATAATTTTATACTAAATACTGCAACGAGTTTTGCTCACACGCAAAATCAAATGTGTGTTCAAAATGTTGCTCCTGCTTACATTAATAGTCACGCATATTCTATTGCAGATGTTAATTATCCTTATACAGGTGCTATAACTCCAATAAGTTCTAGTACAGGGTGGTATAAAGTTTATGTTAGAGGATATTATAATGCAAATAATCCTGAACCAAATCCTTGGGTTGAGGTAAGACATTCCAATATTTATTGGTTTAAGATGGATGATACGGGTACAAAACAATCTTCTTATGAAAATGTTAGATTCCATTGGCTAAATACTATGGGAGGTATAGATTCTTATACTGCTCGTAGAGATGTTTTAGAGGCTATAAGCGTTGAAAAATCTTTGATGGAAAAAGCTCTGCCAAATAGAAGAATTTTTCAGGATAATCAATATGAAGATGATAGTGCTGTTCCTAATAGTGCATACCTATCAGACACTATGAGAGGCTCAGATTATTATAGAGGAGGAAAAGAGGTTTTGAGTGTAAACGCAAATGTTAATAATGCTGTATATACAGAGCCATTAAATAAAATAGAGGCAACTTGGCTAAGAGAAATGTTTACATCACCAAACGTATGGATAGAAACACCTACTGCAGATAGTGATCAATTAAATTACCTTAGTGATGCTGCTGACTTATTGACAGATCAAAATTCATATCTAAGACCTTCAAGAACAATATATACGCCTGTAATAATAAATAATACAGAAATAACTTCTGTAGATGAGAAAGAGGGTCTTATAATGTATAATATAGAGTACACATTGTCTCAAGGTATACTAACTCAAAGAAATTAACATGATTAAGATTGAATTACTAGACTATAAGTATAGAGAAAATAATACAGGATTCAACAATCAGAATCTTGTAAATTTTAACAATATAGATGAAGCAGCTACTAGCTCAAAATGGGTAAAAGATAGTGTATCGCAGGTCTCTATAGATGGCTCTCAGACTAGCACAGTTTATCTTGCATCTATTTGTGGGAATTTGACAGAAAACGCAGCGTACGAAATAGAATTAACCATATCTAATTATAGTAGTGCAAGTAGTGGAGAGGTTGGTATATCTACAGTAATGTCAGATGGCACTTCAGATACTACTTTATTACCATTAAGAAGAACGAGCAATGGTTCGGTTTCTATAGCGTTTGGCTGCGAGGCAAATGCAGGTCTTAGGCTTTTTGCTGTGGCAGGGGTTCAAGCTACAGTTACTGCAAAATTGATACAAAGAAACGCTATACTGTATGATGAGAGTATTTTAGGTATCTTAGATGTTGGAGATTCTTCTGACTTTCCTCTTGCTCTTAATTTTTCTATTTCTGAGGCTAGAGATTTACAAGCAAGAACAGGGACATATAGTAAGACATTTAAAATACCTGCTACTAAAAATAATAATAGGGTGCTAAAGCGTAGTTACTATACAGGAAGCACTATACCTAATAACAGTATAAGTACAAGAAAGGAGACTAGGATAACAGTAAACGATAATTTTATTCTGACGGGACAGCTTCAAATAACTGCTATAGGAAAGGCATCTAATCCTTTATATTACTCATGTGTTTTTTATGGTAACAATGTTGATTGGTCGCAATCTTTAAACAGTAAACTGTTAAGAAATTTATCTGTTTTAGGAGGTGCAGATGGAAGTGGTTGGGATAATCTGAACAGGAAAGGAGCAAATACAGGAGTTGGACTTCAAGTAAACGAGCCGAGTATTGTTTCAACTTGGGATATAGATAATGCTGACACTAAAACGACTGTAGCAGGAGCTGTATCGCCAAGTAACATTCCTGTAGTTTATCCTATAATTTCATATGGAGAAAATAATGAAGGTGGCAAACCTGCCAATATACAGCTTTTAGATACTAAATGGGCTGCCTTGGGGACTGGAAGTTCAACAAATATAGGTTATTATGGTTTTTATAATAGTGGCACACCATATCCAACGCCAATACCTAGTTGTGATTGGAGACCTGCCATATTTATCTACGATATAATTCATGCTATTTTTAATCAAGAAGGATATACTATATCATCTGCATTTATTGAGACTGATTACTTTAAAAAACTTCTAATGTTATTGCCAAATTTTGTTTATAACAATACCGAAGAAAGAGTAAATGACAATAGCATCAAAGGATCATTTAAACAGGGAATTTTAGAAACTGCTTATTTTGGAACTTGGAGCTATTTATCAGGAGCAAAAACTTCTACTCAAGATACTTGGCCTGAACATACTTGTAAATTTAATGATGGTGATGGTGATTTTTTAACATCATTAAACTCAGCAATTTATAATAATTCTAATGGATATTTTACTATACAGGAGTATGGATTTTACGATATATCAGCTTCTAATTTTGGTATATATATTACAAGTATTTGCGATGGTACTTCAACTGTGAATGAGGTTGATTATATTAAAATGTTGCTCCAAGTAAATACTGCAGGGCAAACGAGCTGGAATACTGTATCACAGGCCTTCTTCATTCCCGAATCAAATGCACAGGTTTTTAGTACTTGTGCTGATTTTACTTCTTCTAATTATAAATCTCATAGTCTGCAGGAAGCTCTTGAGGCAAATAATATATGGTTAAATAAAAACGACAGAATAAGATTTAGATTAAAGGGTAGATTTGGGCATGGCTATCAACCCGCCACTAAAACTATAGGGGGTTCAATTGACCTTTTTGGTGGTACTTCACCTTCTGTATCGGCTGCTACTGGTAATAGATTATCGGCTAGAAATGCAATTTTATCCATAATGCACCATGGAGAGAGAGTAGAGTATGGACAGACATATGACTTGAAAAATGTTATAGATAACGAAAGCACTCAATTAAATTTTTTAAAAGGAGTTATTCATGCGTTTAATCTTCAGTTTACTACAGATGTGGAAAGTAAAAAAGTTTATATTGAGCCATTTAATGATTTTTTTGAAGATGAAAAGGATGCTGTAGACTGGACAAGTAAACTAGATTTATCAAAAAATCAAGAGGATAAATGGGCTAATACTGACCTTAAAAGAGAGTTTATTTTTAAATTCAAAACAGATTCAAATGATAAAAAAGTTGAGGAAAGAGGAAGAGAATATTGGGATGGAATATTAGATGAGTTTCCATATAGAGAGTTTTTGTCTAATGATTTTGAAGTGGGTACACAAGTGTATGAAAATCCATTTTTTGCAGGTACTTATAGCAATCAAGACGGGATGACTTCAGGTGTAGGCTCTTACGCATTTAATGTAACGCCTTGGAGAGGACTTTTATGGGGTTTATGTGATAACGGAGGAGTACCCACGCCATCAAGTACCTGTAGACCTGAAAAAGGATATGATTTTGTTCCTAGACTTTTAAATTACGTTAAAGATAATTGTAACGGAGGCGACTTTGGTAATAATTTTATTGCATCTGTGCAAAATTATTCAGAAAGTTATACTGAAATAATATATGCAGGTAAAGAAACCTTACCAAATGGCACCTCTCAAAGGTATCAAGTTCTTTGTCGGGCTTGTGCTTATGATAACAGGACATTCCCTACTGATCCAATGAAACCTTTAACTTACAACTCTTTAAATCAAGCAAGTTATGACTGTGCTACTGGTACTTTTTTTAGCGAGTTTCCATACAAAGGATTGTATCAAACATACTATCAGTCAATGATAGAGATGCAGAAAGCTAATCCTAGAATAAAAATAGTTTATTTAAATTTAACAGTATCTGATTTAGCCTCTTTAGATTTAAGGAAGTTAGTATATTTAGATGGCTATTATTATAGAATAAATAGAATAATTGATTATAAACCTAATAGCAATGAAACTACAAAGGTTGAGTTAATATATTGGAATATAGTAAAAACATGGCCAACAGTAACAACATTTAATAGTTAAATATTTTAAAGAAATAAAATGAGTAGACAAATAAACGATAATGGGATGCCTTTAGTTAGTGGTTTAGATGTTTTTATATCTGTACCTCTTTTTACAAATGAAAGACTTTCTTATGGTAAAGGATTTACTACGGGAACAGTTCTTACTGCAACAATGAAATCAACATCTACTGCAGATTATGCAACACAAGCAGTAACAAGTGCAGGACTTCCTTTGAATAAAAACTCAAATTGGTTTTCATATGGCTCTAATGGTACTGTATATCCACCCGTATCAGTTGGTAGAGAGCCAGAGTCTGTAGATAATAAAGTAATAATTCACGCTACAGTCGTTGGCGTAAATTCTAGTCATTCGGGAATATTTCAAGAGCTTAGAAGGCTTAATATTGGAACTGAATATAGATTAACTATTGATTTAGCATATTCTGTTGCTGTTGGAACGCTCTCAGTATCAAGGCTTTACAATGTTGCGTATTATGAAGCCTCTACAAGCTCTAATGCTAAGGTATTAGTACAATCTGACGTTAATACTTTTGAATTGCCTAATGCCGATGGCCAAATCACTTTGGATTTTATAGCCGAAACGCCAAGTGATATACTTTTTATAGATTACATCTCTACAGTAGATGGTAATACAGTTGAAATATCAGGAATGTCTGTAAAACAAAAAGATGATTATAGAGTACCTGTAATTTTAGAGTCTCCTTTAACAGGAATTTCAAATATATTAGCAAGACAATATAACGATTCAATATATCCTGATGGAGAATAAAAAAACATAATAATGGCACAGCAATATAAATTCATAGAAGATGCCTTAAAAAAAGAAGCTCCTTTTATTATAGGAGAGTTAAGGAAAGAGCTAAAACATCAGCAACATATAGCTTCGGGTAAGCTATATAATGGATTTGATGATAAATTAAAAGTTGGAGAAGATAATATTTCTCTTTTGATTACTAATGACACTCCATATATGTGGCTTGTTAATGATGGTAAAACAGGCGGTGTTACATTTGGTGATGATGACCAAGGTTATGAGGCTTTAAAAGAGTGGGCTTTAAGTAAGCAAAAAAATGGACAATTAAGCTTTGCAAATGAGGAAGCATTAAATAGATTTGTAAATAAAGTAAAAAACAATTTAGAAAAAAAATATTTTACTAGAACGGGAGATAAAAATGTATATCCATATGGTGATAAAAGATATTTCTTTATTGATATAGCTAAAAACAAAGTTGCAGCTAGTGATATAGACGAAAGAATACGTGATAGTATAGTAAAGCAAGTAGAGACAGAGATAGATAAACAACTGATTAAAGAAGAAATTACATTAACAATAGGATAATTAAGATATGGCATTAAAGAGTAAGGTAGCAATAGAGGTAGACATTAAAAATGTCAAAAAGATTACTGAATTAAAAGACAGTCTCAAGCAGTTACGTAAAGAGCAAAGACAGTATGAAAAGGATGTAAAGAATGGAGTAGAAGTTACTAAAAAGTCAGCAGACGCTTATATTAAAAATGAAAAAGCGATAGTAAAAAACTCTAAAGCACTTAGAGAAACAAATAAAGAGGTTAAAGGAGTAACTAAGTCAAGCAATGGTATGGCAAAGCAGTTTGTTAAGGGTGCTGCAGTTATTGGTCTAGCAATTGGTGGTTTTAAATTACTTACTAATATTTTAGGTAATGCTGTTAAGGTATTTAAAGATTTTGAATTTCAAATGGCTAAAGTTAGAGCTGTAACTGGTGCTACAGAAGAAGATTTTAGAAAACTAAGGCATACCGCTAGAGAATTAGGTAGAACGACATTTTTTACTGCAACTCAAGTAGCATCTTTACAAGAAAATTTTGCAAAATTAGGATTTACAACAAAAGAAATTTTAAATGCTCAGGATGCAACTATAAGTCTTGCGACAGCAACAGGTAGTGATCTAGCTAGAGCAGCAATTGTAGCGGGTTCTGCAGTTAGAGGTTTTGGTTTAGATGCTAGTGAAACACAAAGAGTGGTTGATGTTATGGCAGTATCTTTTACAAGCTCTGCATTAGATATTGAGAAATTTCAAACTGCTATGACTAAGGTTGCTCCTATTGCAAAATCTGCAGGTTTTTCTATTGAAGATACAACAGCAATTATGGCTCAGCTGTCTGATGCGGGTATTGAGGCTTCTATTGCAGGTACATCTTTAAGAAATATACTTCTTAAAATGCAAGACCCTAACTCAGATTTAGTACAGTCTTTTGGGAAAACTATACACTCTTTAGATGAGTTAGTTCCTGCCTTAAATAAATTTAGTGAAGAAGGAGGTAGCCTTGCAGAAATAATGGAAGTTGTTGATTTAAGACAAGCGGCTGCTTTTGAGCAAATGATTACAAGTAGAGAAAGAACACTAGCATTAAGAGATGCTTTAGTAGACGCTAATGGTGCTGCAGCAGAGATGGCTAGTATAATTGGCGACACTTTAGAGGGAGATTTAAGAGAATTAACATCTGCTTGGCAGGGTTTACAAGAGTCAATAGTTTCGGGAAGTGGTACATTAACAAAAGGCATTAGAGGTCTTGTAGATGTTTTGACTGAATTAGCTAATAAAGTAACTGATTATAATAAAACGACAGATGACTTAGCCTTAGATTTGTTTTCTGATCAGATGGCTATTGTTAATACTCAGCTAAAAGACCAAGAAGAATTGTTTAAAAGTTTGTCGGAAGAAGATAAAAAGATTTATGGTAAAACAACTTCTGATTTAATACAGCAAAGAATAAATGATTTAAAAGAGCAGTTGCTTCAGACTGCTAGATTAAAAAACACTAAGATTGCTTTAAACGAAGATTATGACGCGGAGGTTCAAAAAATAATTACTTTAAGAGGAGCATTAACACAACTAAGAAAGTCAAGAGATAATGAGCAAAATCAAGAAGAAAAATCTATAGAATCACAGAAAGAAAAAATAAAGATTATAGAAGATGAAAGGGTGACTTTAAATCAGTTAAAAGAAGATTTAAAAAATTTAGAAGAAATAAGAGGTTTGCTTGATGTTGAAGATAGCAAGGCTTTAGCAAAAAATCAACAACAGATAGATGCTCTTAAAAAAAGAATTAATGCAATTAATGGAGTAGTTAAGGCAACAGAAGAAGAAAATAAAGTAAACAAAGAAAAGCTAGACTTAGACTCAGAAATCGTTGCTCAAATAATATCAAGAGGTATAAGCAATGAAGAAGAACTAATAAGAGTTAGAAAGCATCTTAATAAAATAAGGAGAGAAGAAATTGAGTTACAGCTTAGAAGTATGAATCAGTTTGTGATGGATGTCGATTTAAGAAAAAAATTATTAGCAGAATTGGAAGCCTTAGAAAATGAAAACTTTACAAAAACAAAAGATAATACTGATGCTGAACAAAAACAAAAAGATGATGCGTTTGCATCAGATGTAAAAAGAGCTTTAATGTCGGGACAATCAGCTACCGAAGCAATGAAAACAGTTGTAAGGGCGCAAATAATGGAAGCTGTAGCAGGATATATTGCTTCTGTATTTAAAAGCGTTCCATGGCCTTTTAACTTAATTGTAGCTGCAGGTGCTTCAGCTCTTATAGGAGGATTAATTGATAGCCAATTATCTAAGTTTGGAAGGGGTGGAACAATTGAGGAATTTGCTGATGGCGGGATGGTACATGGAGCTAGTCACGCACAAGGAGGTGTTAAATTTGCAGTTGGGGGTAGAGTAAATGAGTTAGAAGGTGGTGAGGCTGTAATAAACAAAAGAAGCACAGCAATGTTTAAAAACGAATTGTCTGCAATGAATGTTGCAGGTGGTGGTGTTAAGTTTGCTGATGGTGGTTTATTAAGTTCTCCTCAGTTTGCTCAAGCTCAGTTTAGTGCTAACAATCAATCTCAGATGATGGGAGCAATGCAAGGACAAAGACGGGTAGTAGTAGTGGAATCAGATATAACAGATAGTCAGAATACAGTAGGTGTAATTCAGGCTAATGCAACATTTTAATAATTAAAAAAAGTAAACAAATGTTTGTTGATAAAAAAGTAAAGAAAGATAGATTAGATACGTGTAAAAAGTGCGACTTTTACAGAAACTTCTTAATGTTAAAATATCCTAAATGGTCAAAAGGAGCAAGATGCGGGAAGTGTACTTGCTTTATAGATGCAAAAGCATCTCTAACCAAAGAATTTTTTGGAGAGTGTCCTTTAGGTAAGTGGGATAAGTAATAACTAAACTTTATAATATGCAAAATCAATTTGATGTAGTTCTATCTAAACTAAGCGAAGAAACAAAAAATGAAATAGTAGCCAATCAAGAAGAAAATCTTAAAGACATGAACGGAAATAATATGTATAATGGTCGTGCTTTAGATTATTTTTTTAAATTGTGGCACGTACATTTTCCAAATGTTAAACAAAGTATGACTTGCAGAGGATGTAGAGATGGAGTAGTTAAATTTTTTCATCGGATTGCTGAACTTATTAAAAAAGAACAAAATGATATAAAGGTAGCGGCTGAGGTAAAATTATTTGAGGAAAAAGCAAAAAAAAATAAAAAAGCAAGAGCTAAAAAAGCAAAAGCAAAAAAATCTACAGCTAAAAAATAAATATGGCTAGACGACAAAACGACATTGAAATTGTTGAGGAATATTTAGAAATATTAAATGATGAGGTTTCATTAAGGTTTGGAGAAGCAACTTCTAAAGATACTATAAGACATCTAATTGAGAAAGGAATAATAAGTCCAAAGATTTTAAGAAATTATATGATAATATATGATTTTGATTCTATTTTAAAATATAATGAGGGTAATAGAACGCACACCTTTATGGATTTGTCAATTAAATATCACATCTCAGAAAGACAAGCTCAGACTATAGTTTATAAGGAGAGAAAGAAGATTGAAGCTACTTCAAATATAACTTATTGAAATTTATTCCAAAAACTGCGTAAAATTTAAAATTCTATAATATATTTTTGCTGTTATGGATAAAAATTGGTACAACATTAGTGGAAAAGCATCAGATGGCGTAGTAGATATATACATATTTGATGAAATAGGTGCATATGGATTAAATGCACAATCGTTTATTGATGAAATTAAGCCTTACAAAAACTCTCCTTTAAATATACACATCAATTGTGTAGGTGGTGATGTTTTTGATGGAATGGCTATTTATAATATCATCAAAAAAAGAACTGCAAAGACTACAGCTTATATTGAAGGTATAGCTGCTAGTATGGGTAGTGTTATTGCTCTAGCTGCAGACAATGTAGTTATGGCTGAAAACTCTCTTTTTATGATTCACAACGCATGGGGTGGAGCTATGGGAGAAGCTAAAGAAATGAAGAAAACAGCAAAACTTTTAGATAAAATAAGTGGTGAAATTGCTGATATATATGTTAAAAAAACAAAATTACCTTACAATAAGGTAGAAGAAATGATGGATGAGGAGACTTGGTTAAATGCTGAAGAAGCATATGAGCTTGGCTTTGTTGATTCTATCTCGGATGCTATTAAAGTAGCAGCCAAATATGATGTTTCTAAGTTTAAAAATATTACAAACGAAGAAATATCTAATAAACTAAGTGTTAATTTAAAAAGTAAAAAAATGACTGATGAGTTAAAGGCTTGGTTTAATGGTAAAGTTGAAGATATTATCGCAAGAGTAAAAAGTGAATCATCTGACAACGATGCTGTTGAATCAACAGAAGTTAGCGAAATAACTATAGCAGACGAAGCTGAGATTTTAAATAAATTCTCTGATTTTGAAGCTAAAGCTATTGAGCTTAATGGGTCTATTGCTGAGTTGGAAGGAGAAAAAGAAACTCTTACAGCAGAGGTAGAAAGACTAAACGCTTTATTAAGTAAAGCAGATGCAAAGGGAACTGAAATCTCTACAGACGGAGACCCTGCAGTAGTAGAAAACAAAGTAGAGAATAAAGATGCTGCATTTTGGAATGGAATGTTAGCTAAAATTAATATATAATAATAATTAAAAAACAAAAAAAATGGCAAATGTAGCACTACAAGGAGGGGGGATGACCGCATATAACGGTACCTACGCTTCAAAAATTCTTTTAGAGCCTATGTTTCACTCAGATAGTATTAGTGGTAATTACACTATATATCCATCTGTGAAATATAAGCAACAAATAGTTATGGCTCCTGCATTAAGAGGAATAACAGCACTAAATACAGGCTGTACTACAACTAACACTTGTAATCCTGCAGGATTTACTGTAACAAACAAAACAATAGAAGTATTAAATTGTTCTGTAAAACAAGAACAATGTTGGACTGAGTTTAAAGACCAAGTAATTGTAGAGTCTTACAAGAATGGTATTAATATGCCTGACTTGACAGGTACACAATTAGCAGAGGTTATCATTAACCGAGTTAGAAATGGTATAATGAATGATATGAGCAGAAACATTTGGGCAGGTTTTGCTACGGGTGGAGCTGCAGTAGCAGACTGTTCTTACGAATCAATGGGAGAAGGACTTTGGAATAAATTAGGAGCAGATGCGACTTTCGCTAACGCAGGGTCTTTACAAAGAGTAACAGGAGCAGGTGCAGCAGCAGACTATAATGTTGTAGGAGCAAGAATACCTACAGCAGATGCAGCTACAGTTTTAGGACAAGCGTTTGAAGGCGCACCTTCAGAATTACAACAAGTAGAAGCAGGTAGAAAGAGAATGTTTGTAACTCCAAATATTTACAATGCTTGGTACGCTAGTTTAACAGCAGTAGCAACAAATGGAGCTGTTGATTACGGACACTCAGAAGCACAAACAGGAAAAGGCAGATTGTTCTTTAGAGGTATTGAGTTAGTTCCTATGTATGTTTGGGATGAGGCTTTAACTGCAAGAACAGGAGCAGACAGACCTGATATTTTTGATGTAGTTGATTCAGCAGGAGCAGGGTTTACTGCTAAAAATGGTGTAATTTATGCAGCAGTAGATAATTTATTTATAGGTACAGATGTTAATGCACCTGAAAATGAATTAAAAATGTTCTATGATGAGGTATCTGACAACATGTATGTTCGTTCTTACTTTACTATGGGCTTCCAATACGGATGGAGTAGTTTAGTATACGGAGCAACACTTACATCGTAATATTTATAGTAGATAGGGAGGGAGAAATCTCTCCCTAAATACTTTTTTTTAACTTTTAAAAAAGAACAAAATGGCAATAACAAATGGAATAAATATAGATTGTTCTAACTTACAAGCAGCAGGTGGTATACGAAATATTCTTATTAGAACTTGGGCGACTGGAGATGTTGTTTCTTACACTAATACTGCAACTTCTCACGCTATATCTAGTATTGTAGATACAGGAGGCTCAACAGCTACTTGGTTTAATTATGAGTTCAAGAACGAATTACCTTCTTTAACTGTTACTGCAGCTAAAGAGAATGGCTCTACCTCGTATGAATGTGCCTTGAGTTTTATGATGCCTGAAATGACAGATGATAAGATGGCTGTATTACAGCAACTTATGGACACTTGTATGATGGTTATAGCAGTAGGTAATAATGGAAAGAATTATGTTCTAGGTGCTAGTCAGAAGTATAGCAATGAAAAGGCAGAAATCAGAAATCAAACTTTTGCTAGTATGACGGGAGCTGAAGGTGCTTCAGGTGCTGCATATAATGATGATAATGGTTGGACTGTAACTATGGGCTGTAAGCAATATGAGGCTCCAAGAATTTATACAGGTACTTTAACTTTATATTCAGGTGCAAGTCAATCTACTACATCGTAATTAATAATAATATAATAAATAAAATAATATGGCAATAGCAGATGGAATGGCAATTAATTGTTCTGACTTACAAGCAGTAGGTGGAACACGCCTTATAGCAATTAGAGAGTGGGTTTCTACTGATGCGGTTGTTTTTGACGACCCTAATCATGATATAACATCTATAAAAGATAGTGGAGGCTCAACAGCTACTTGGGGAGTTTATGAAAGCAGAATAGAATCTTCTTCTTTAACTATTTCAGCAACTAACGAAGGTAAAGAGTTTACAGCATATGATTGTACTGTGTCGTGGTTCATACCAGGACTTACAGCAGCTCAGTTCAAAGGTCTTCATGACTTTGAAGGTGGTAAATGCTTGATGGTAATGGTTGTAGATAACAATGACAACACTTCAGGTACTACTGCTCCTGCAGGAACTTTTGCAGATAACAAAGTAATTGGAGTGTCTAATACTTTACCAAATCAAGATAATGCTTCAAGAACTCAGCAATTTTGTACTTTAAGATCAGTTGAGGGAGGAACAGGAGCTGCATTTTCTGATGAGATAGGTGTTACTGTTACAGTTGGTTGTATCATGTATGAAACGCCTAGAAATTATGAAGGTACTATCACTTTAGGTGCGACTGGATTAACTTTAACAACAGCTTAATAATTAAGATTAAATAAGAGAGTGTTAGTTAATAACACTTTCTTATTAATATCTTTTTAGTTATGTGCGACTGTAATAAAGAAAGAAGTGTAACTTTGACAAATATATATTTAACTATGGCAGAATATAAAGTAAACAGTAAGGTAATAAAAGGAGTAAGACTAGCAGGTAAAAAAAGTGTAGATTTTAGAACCGAATTAAGCCAAGCAGATTTAGCTTACGCTTATGAGGAATTGAATATAACAGATTGTATAGACAAAATAGAAAAATCAAATGAAAAAAACACTAGCAAAAAATCCAAAGAAAGCTCAAGTAAAGCGAAAAAATCAAAAGACTAATACTTTTGAATTTGGAGTATTTGACCTTACAGTACCTCCAAGTATAACAGAACCTAAAGACCTAAAAGCTCTAAATAATGAGTGGGTTCCTTTTGGTGATGACAATCTCTTTCCTCAGTATTTAGCTGAGTTAAAGCGTAAATCATCTACTCATAGAAGTGTACTAGCACAAAAAACTGTATTTACAAGTGGTGCTAAATTTGTATGTGAGAACGAATCATTAAGAGAATTTATTGAAGATGTAAACGCTGACAAAGAATCTTTGAGAGATGTCTTTAAAAAATTAGCTGACGACTATTATACATTTGGGAACGCATATATGGAGTGCGTTATTTATGATGGTGGAGTTAATTTATACCACCTAGATGCTACGACAGTTAGAATGTCAAAGAGCAAAAAAGAAGTCTATGTAAATCCTGACTGGTGCAAATACTGGAACGTAGATAAAAAAATAAAAAGACTGCCTATATATCCTAGGGTAGCACACAATAAGTTTGTAATTCACTTTAAGGATTACGAGCCTACATTTAACTTTTATGGATTACCTGACTATATAGCTGCACTAGAGCATATCTGTGTGGATTATGAGATAGGTAAATGGAATCATACTAAATTCTTAAATGGCTTCCAACCTTCTGCTATCGTTGAGATTAGCGGAGACATGGGCGAGAAAGAAGCACAAAAAATGGTACATGAAGCTCAAAAGAAGTTTGTAGGAGAAGGAAATAATGGCAAGATATTATTTATTGTAAAAAATGGAGACACATCTCCTGCCAATGTGCAGATTATAAAAGATGATCAAGAGGGTAGTTGGATTGATTTACAACGAATTACCGACCAAAACATTATTACCGCTAATAGATGGCAGCCATCACTTTCAGGTATTGTAAGTTCAGGTAAAATGAATAATACAGGTAGTGAGATTAGAATTGCTTATGACTTAGTAATGACAACAGTAATCAGAGATACATCTGAGTTAATACTAAATGGAATAAGAACAGTTCTTTACAATGAACTTGGCTATGACCCTAAAGATTTAAAGATACATTATGAGCCGCCAATCTCTTACTCTAACGATGTAGACATTAGAGAGGTTCTAACTATAAACGAGCAAAGAGCATTAATTGATGAGGATTTACCTATGTTAGAAGATGGTGATATGTTTGTTGCAGATAGAGAAGTTATAGTTGTTGAAAAAGATGAGGATGGAGACGGAGAGATAGATGAGACAAAAGAAATAACAGTAGAACAATAAGACATGGCTAATACAAGACAATACACAACATTAGTTTCCGCAGGAGAGGTAATTGATAAAACATTTACTAATAAAAATACAGACCCTGTTTTGGTTTCTGAAAACACTATTGTTTTAGCTGAACTAGCACACATTAGACCTCTTTTGGGTGAAAAGTTTTATGCAGAATTAAAGAAGGAACACAATGATGGCACTTTAAGTGCTAATAATCAAGAGTTTATGCAGTATTATTTAGAGGACTGTCTTTCTTGGTTTGTTAGATTTGAAGTGGTTAATGATATAATGAGTAATATATCATCTAGCGGGGTAGTACATAATATAGACGAGTTTTCAAGAATAATAAGTGAAGATACTTATAATACTTTTAAACAAGACACTTACAGAAAGGCAGAGATATTCGCTAATGATATGATGGATTTTTTACATTCAACTGATGAGAGTGGTAATTACCCTACTTATCAGTCTAACAGACCTAACAGCATGAGAGATACATATAAAAATCATGGAATGATATTTTACGATAGTATATATGGATATAATGGAGTTGATGGGTGTTTAAACTGTGGGAATCCTTATTTAAGAGGTGAGTGTAACTGCAATTGTATAGATTGCTAAAAAAATAATAATATGGCATCAAACGAACATAAAAATCTTGTAGACCCGAATATACACAACCCTAAAGGATATGCTGACGCAAATAATGGAACTGTATTATCTAAATTAAATAGTGGAAGTGGATATAACGATGGTGCTTTAAGTTGGATTCCGCAAACTAAAGTGGGAGCTACAAATTATGAGCTTCAAGGTTATTTAACTGGTGCTAATAATTATTTTAAGGGCGAGGATATTGCTAACACTAGATCACCATATTTATTTGGAGAGGATTATGGAGCAAGTACCATAACTACAGGGGTTTCTACAATAGATAATAGTGTTTTGTTTAGAACGGGAATGATTTTTCACGTTGTTGAATCGTCTATAGTAAAGTCAATCAGCGGATATATTACTTCTAATAATGCTAATAACGTGCAAATAGCTATTTGCAAAGTAACTCCTACATCGTCATCTTCTCCTCATGTTATAGATATAATTGATGAGTTTACAGTAACGGGTGGAGGTAGTAATGATGTTTTAGTAGCATTTAACGAAACAGTATTTGTAGCAGATACTTTAACTGCAGGAGACATTCTTTTTCCAATGGTTAGGGAGGATGGTGGAACAGGATCAAATATATATTTAAAAGGAACAATACAATCAGCTTGTTATTAAAAAAATGAAAAATTCAATGAAAGATACGACAGAGGTGCTAGTTGCAAATGGGGGAGTTTTAGGATTAAGTTTGGCAGAGTGTAACGAAATATTACTTTTAGTCAGTACATCATTGGCTATCGTTTTCACACTTTATAAGTTTTTTAAGTTATCCAAAAAGAAATAATATGGCTAAAATTACTTTTACTTTTAAGTCAAATTCTAAGAAAAAAAGGAAGGGCGTTCATTCTAAAAACGCTTCAAAAAGTCAAAATGGCTATAAAAAGAAATACAGAGGTCAAGGCAGGTAAGTGGTATAATGATAGGTTAAGAAATATGGATATTAAACATTTTAAGTTGTCCGAATTTGATTGTCCTACAGATAGCGGATCAGGAGAAAACATGTGTCTTGATTTTTTAAGTAAATTAGACAATGCTAGAGGGTTAGCAGGAGTTCCTTTTAAAATTACGTCAGGATATAGGTCTCCAAAACATAATACATCGGTAGGCGGAGCTTTAAATTCTTCACATATGAATATACCATGTAATGCCTGTGATATAGCAGTACCTGACAGCTCTACTAGATATAAAATTATAGACTCCCTTTTAAAAATGGGGATTAATCGCATTGGAATTGGTAAAAATTTCATACATTGCGACATTGATAAAGAAAAAAGTCCAAATGTTATTTGGCATTATTATTAATTAAAAACAGAAAAAATGAAACAGTACTTAATAAGTAAACTTTTAACTTCAAAGAAGGTATGGCTAGGTATAGCATCTATGGTTGTGCCTTTAATCGCAAAAGCATTAGACGTGGATGAGGCAAGTGTTAGTCAAATATGGTGGTCACTTCTAGCTATGTTATTTGGACAATCTTTTGCGGATTTCGGTAAAGAATCAAAAAAATAATGTATATTTGTATTCCTACTTTGAGTGTTTTCATGGTTGGATAGTTAGTAGTTAAGAGTGAGAGGTTAATAACTTCTCACTTTTTTTTTATATCAATATTTTTTTTTAATAAATTTGAGTATGATAAAAAATGGTAAACGATTAAGACTCACTATAGAGGAGGAAAATCTCATCTATAAGTTTAGAGCAAATTCAATAGATAATTTTAACGACAATACAGCTTTAGATATGCACCTTGCTGAAAGAGGTATAAATAAAAAAGATGTTGTATCTGTAAAACATTGGCAGTCTGCAAGTGGTGAGTTAAGGTTTTCAATAGTAACTAAAGAGGATTGCGGATTAGATGAGAATCAAATATTTGATAATGTTAATAGCTTTATAGAAAAATATTCTCCTGACTATAAAGAAATTAAAAGAAAAAAAGGAAATCATCTTTTAGTAATAAATCCTGCAGACATTCATATAGGAAAGTATGCTAATGAATTAGAGACAGGAGAGGCATATGACTGTGAAACTGCTGTTATGAGAGTTTTAGAGGGCGTTCAAGGCCTTATAGAAAAATCTAAAGGCTTTGATGTTGATAGAATTTTATTTTGCATTGGTAATGATGTCTTACATATAGACAATGTATATAACACTACAACCAAAGGCACACATCAAGATACTGATGGTAAATGGTGGGAGCATTATGAGATAGCCTTGATGTTATATGTTAGAGTGATAGAGATGTTAAGAGAAATAGCTCCTGTAGACGTTTTACACTCAATGAGTAATCATGATTATCAAAGTGGATTTCACTTAGCTCATACTTTAAAATCTTGGTTTAGAAAAGCAAAAGACGTTTCTTTTGATATTAGTGTTGCACATAGAAAATACTATCAATATGGTGAAAATTTAATAGGTTTAGAGCATGGAGATGGTGCAAAAATGGACAAATTACCACTTTTGATGGCACAAGAAAGACCTCAAATGTGGAGTGAAACTAAATACAGATATTGGTATTTGCATCATTTACATCACAAAGTAAAACACAAATGGCTAGACGCTAAAGATTTTATTGGAGTTACTGTAGAGTATATGCGAAGCCCATCTGCATCAGATAGTTGGCACTCACGCAAAGGATTTACAGGAGTTCCAAAAGCCTGTGAGGCATTCTTACACGATAAAGAAAGCGGACAAGTAGCAAGATTAACACATTATTTTTAAATGATAGTTATTTGGCCATCATAATTTAACCCTTTAATAACTCTTTATATAGGGTATTATATACTCTTAAAGATAAATATAAAGAAAAAGTTAAAGATAAATACTAGGTTAAATATAAAGAAATTACACATTTTTTAGAAAAAACTTAGTAAATATTTTGGTAGTTTAAAAATATGTTATATGTTTGCAGAGAATTTTAACTAACTAACTATAAACTTAAAATCTTTACATATGGAAAACTACACACCATTTCAAGATGCTATAATAGCAGATGTAAAAAAGTCTAAAGAAACAGAGATTAAAATATTACGAGAGAACAATCGTAAAATGAAACTAGAAATTATAGAATTAAAGCAAGAACTCAATTATAAAGAAAAGGCAAAGTTACTATTAAATAATATTAACTTTCAAATAAAAGAGTATTTAAAATAACTCTATTAATTAACTAACTATTAACTAAAATTATTAAATCGTGAAAACACAAACGAGTGACATTCTGCGTCACCTAAAACAAGGCAGAAGATTAACACAAAAAGAAGCAATCAACGAGTATGGTGCTTACAGACTAGCAAGTATTATATATTCTCTAAGAAAACGAGGCTACAATATAGAGTCTCAAGACTTAGATGTGCCTACTAGGTATAAAAAACTAGATGGCAGTCCTAAAACAGCTAGTATCGTAGAATATAAACTTAACAACTAATTATTAATTAAATTTTAAAAACAATGAAAAAAATGGAAAACACAACAGAAGTAAAAGAAACTAAAGAGGAAACTTTAAAAAGACTATTCATAGAAAATGGATTAGTTAAAGAAGATGTCTATAAAGACAAAAGAGGTTTTGTAATTATTACAAGAACTGGTATAGACAAGATAGTATCTAAACAAAATATTTCAGTAGCTTATGAGCCTATTGTAATGGAGAAAGACTGGGTTGTAATGAGAGCAACTGCTAGTATGAAAGTAGGTTATAAGGGTAAAGAAGTTAGAAACATGATGAGTTTTGGTGAGGCTTCTGACGCTAATCTAATGGGAGGTGGTAAAAAGTTTCCTGTTGCTATGGCTGAAAAAAGAGCTATGTCAAGAGTTGTTCTTAAGGTTGCAGGATTCTATGAGCAAGGTGTATTTGGTCAAGATGAGATAGTAGACTAATGTCTGATTGGATGGATGAGATTCTTGATGGGAAACCATTAGAAGCAGAACTGTGGAAACTTGGCTACATTGAGAACCTCTTACACAAAACATCAATACCTATAAGTGAACAAGAAGAAATTATGAGTTCTTTAAATGATCTTAGCGATATAGATGCAGATGAGATACTACGAAAAATAAAAGAAAACGAAATACATTCTGACCCAAAACATCAATACGAACAAATGAGAAAGAGTGGAATGTTTAACCCTAAATAAAATAAAATGAAAAATGACTATGACAAAGTAAGAACTTCAAGAAATGAACTTGAGGCAATACTAAGAATAAGAGGAATATCTAAACAGAGATTTGGAAGAATATTAAATATTACAGGATCAACTATAGAGAAGTATATAGAAAATCCTTATCATTTAAGATACTATCAAATGCAAAGACTTGCACAATTTTTAAACATAGAAGTAAAAGATGTTATAGATATTATTGAAATAGATTTAAAAGAAGATTCAATTGTTGTTGAAGGTGAAGATAACTTTAAGGCTGTAGAATCATTAGTAAAACAAAAGACAGATGACGATATATAAATTAGAATTTACTAAAGAAAGAGACGAAATAATTAAGTCTGAAATTTCAAAAAGATACAACTTAACTTGGGAACAAATACAGTCTACAAGTAGAGTAAGGATTGTAGTTGATGCTAGAAGGTTATATTGTGGTATATTAAGAAATATTTTTCGATTAACATTTCAAGAAATTGGAGATATTCTTGATAAAAATCATGCAACTATTATGCACAATATACAACAACATGATGCTTTTGTTAGAATTTTAAAGTCGTATAAAAAAAATTATGACGAAATAGAAAGAACTATGTTGTTAGATGATAATTATTATATCCACGAAGTTGTTGAAGTAGAGAGAAAAATGAACGAGCTTTCTATTAGATTAAAAGATTTAATAGAAAAGAAAAATGAGTATAAATTAAAAATTAAAAACAAAAAAAATGTCAGAAAAAAATTATGTAGCTAGTAGTATAAAAAAAGTAACTACTCAGTATGGAGATTTATTTAACGCTAGTTTTAAAGTAGAAGATTTGCAAAAAATAGCTAAAAAAGGTTGGTGTAATATTACAATAGCAGAAAGGAGAGAGCCTTCTGAGAAAGGTGCTACTCACTATGCTTACGAGAACACATATGAGCCACCAAAAGAAGTAAAGACAGATAAGGCTAAAGATGAGGATGATTTACCATTCTAATCTATGATATAGGTCGGGGAGGTTAGTAATTCAAATTAATAATTCAGCGATTATACTTTGTGAGTGATTACAATTCCTCCCCTTCCTTTTTGACAAACTATTAACTTAAAACACAAAAACACAATGGCGAAAAGATTTACAGATACAGACAAATGGAAAAAAGGTTTTATAAGAAACCTGCCTTCAAAGTATAAATTGTTATGGTTATATATATTAGATGATTGTAATCATGCAGGAATATGGGAAACAGACTTTGAGGTTGCATCAATTAGAATAGGCAGTAAGATAAGCGAGAAAGAAGCTGTCAAGTATTTTGCAGAGCAGATCAAAATATTTGATAATGGTAATAAATGGTTTATAGCAAAGTTTGTAGACTTTCAATATGGCACTCTTAATGAAAACTCAAGACCTCATCAAGCTGTAATTAAAGTATTAGACAAATACGATGTTTACAATATAAAAGGTATTAATCCTGATGATATTGCAGGTTTAGATATAGAAATTAAAAAGCCTACTATTAAAAGATTTGTTGAGCCTACTGTAGACGAGGTTGAAACTTATTGTAATGAAAGAGATAATAGAGTAGATAGTATGAAGTTTCATAATTATTACTCTAGCAATGGTTGGATGGTCGGCAGGAATAAGATGCGAGATTGGAAAAGTGCTGTAAGGCATTGGGAATCAAACACTCCTAAAGATAAAACAGGTAGAAAACAATTATCTAATCAAGATTATAATAAATTTTAATATGAGAACACTAGAAGAAACATTACAAAATGCAACACATATAAAGGTTAGAGATTACAAAAGATATTCTTTTGGTACGCTACAAGAATGCCAAAAACTATTTAAAGATGCTTTTATGCTTGTAGATAAAACTATTACAGAATATAAACATCTTGACGAGTATAATCATGTTATAAGTTGGCTAACAGATACGCAAGGTAAAGGCTTGTTCTTAATAGGTAATTGTGGTAGAGGTAAGTCAGTTATACTTACAGGTGTATTGCCCTTAATATTTAATGCAAAAAAAGGTAAAATACTAAAACCTATTCCCGCTAGAAAGCTGCATAACGTAACAGAATACAAAAGTCCATTCATTGTAATAGATGATATTGGTACTGAAGAAATAGTTAATGATTATGGTACTAAAATAGATGCGGTAGAAAATGCTATATTTGAAGCTGAAGATGATTTAAAGATGCTTTTATTAACATCTAATCTTGATGCTAGTGCAATTAAAGAAAGGTATGGAGAAAGGATATACGACAGGATTAAAAGGCTTTGTAAGGTTGTGTTTATGAAGGGAGAAAGTTTAAGAAAATGAAGATATTAACAACAGTTTGGTTAATAATTATAATAATATGTGTCTTAGAAGCCTATTTTTGTACTAAATTTGCAGATGATGACGAATCTTAAATTAAGATATGATTGAGACTATTACATTAATTTTGTGTATATGGGGTATTAGCTATGCAGTTTTATCCTATGTTATGACTAGAGGAAAAGAAGTAAATAATATAGAAGAAAACATTAAAAAACACGAAACTAGAACGGGAGGTTTGCATAGTGATTACAAGTATGGAGAGGCACATAATAATAAAAAATAAATGACAAAAAGAAAGGGTTATCCAGTATACACAGGTGTGCTTAAGTATTTTCCTGATGCTTTAATGGAGCTTTCAAGAGTATCATTGCAAGGTAATAAACAGCATCATCCTGACAAGCCATTGCATTGGGATAAAAGTAAGAGTACAGATCATTTAGATGCACTTACAAGACATCTTATTGATGCAGATAAAGTAGATGATGATGGTGTGCTACACTTAGCTAAGGTCGCTTGGAGAGGTCTTGCAGCTTTGCAAACTGAATTAGAAAAAATAAAGAAGGATGGGTAGCCCTATCTATAGAGTTATTGTAGAGTATGGTTATAAGAAGAAAGGGTCTGTACGAAAATACAAATATTCTAAGATAGATACATTTGTTTTGACTAATGATATTGAGATGATAAAAAACGATAAAGCGTTGAAAGACAAGGTATTAAGACACACTAAGTCTAGGAATGCTGAGATGGATATAATATATAAAAACATCTATGTTGAGGGACAATATGGAGAAACTACTTACTAATTAAAAACACACTATATGGGAACTATATTATTTGTTATTGTTGCAATTTACTGCATCTTTTTAAACTTAAGAATAAGAGAGGCAGAGAACGAGGTGCTTGATCTTGCATTAGATATTGATGAACTAGAATCAAGAGTCTATAATAAAATGATGGATATTCGTAAAGAAATTAAAGAATCTATAAAAGAAAAAAAAGTTGAGAAACCAAGAAGAAGAAGTACAAAAAGGCGTAGTAAAGTATCTTAAACTAAAATATCCTAATGCTAAGTATTGTGCATCTTTAGGAGGTATAAGGACATCTTTTAAACAAGCAGTAAAGGCTAAGTCTACAGGATATGTTAAAGGCTTTCCTGATTTACAAATCTGCGTTCCTATGGAGAGAGGGGGAGGCAAGGAGGGGGGTGTCTATCACGGATTGTTCTTAGAAATAAAGAAGGATAAAAAATCTTATCCAACCAAAGAGCAGAAAGAATGGATAGCATACCTCAATGAGCAAGGGTATTGTGCTAGGGTTACTAAAGGGTTAGATGAGAGTATAGAAGTTATTGATAACTATTTTAATAAAACGATATGAGTATTAATATATACGAAAGAAAAGATATGAGAGGTGGAGGTTATGCCAAGCGTAAGTTCACCTATGAAGAAGCACAGAAGGTTAGAGCAGACTACAAGACAGGTAAGTACACTCAGCATGATCTAGCATCTATGTATAAGGTAAGTCAGTCCATAATCAATAAGATACTTAGGTTTAAGACTTATGTAAAAATATAAAAGAGGTTGTGTTAGTTTTGGTTGAAAGAAGTCAAGGGAGTAATTTTTCTTGGCTTTTTTTTTATTTTTATTTTTTAAATTTTTCTGTGAAACTGCCCTGAAACTGCTAGGTATTTTGGTTGGTGGTTCCCTGATAGTGACCTTAAAAAATAATTGCTTTTTTATTTGGTTAATTCGTTTTTTTTGTTATTCGTGTGTGCGTTCCTATATATTGCAAACATTAAACATTTTATTTAGAATGAATATAAATTACAAATTATTTATATATTTATTATAAATTATTTGGTAGTTTGTTTTTTTGTTGTATCTTTGCCAAAGATTTAATTAACTAACTAAACTATAAAACAATGACAAAAGCACTTGACACAATTACAAACCTAATTTATATCGCAGGATTTATTTCCTTACTTACTTTTACTATTAACGCTTTTTTAAACTCATAAAAAATAATACAATGACAAATTATAAGATTACCAACAAAAACACAAAGCAAACGCAAATAATGAACGGAAAACAGGCAGCTGATTTTGTAAGAATAAACGATCATACAAAATACAATATCCAAGCAATGACAACTAAAAAAGATAAGATAATATTTAATGTTGTTGCTGTTTGTCTAATGGTTGCTTTGTATTTAGCATTTACGCAACTATTAAACGCAATATAAATAAATAATTAACTAACTATCAAAACACTTTAAAAAATGGACTATATTACACCAATAAAAAACCAACTTAACGAAAAAATGCACGAGGTATGCAATATATTTATGCTAATAGGAACACCAAGAGAAACGCCAAGATATTACAATTTTGGAGGTTTTGATGATGATACAAAAACTTTAAAAATTAAAAGCACTCAAAATGATAATTTATTTTTTACTATTGATTGTAAAAATTTAAATTATGAGTCCTTAACTTTTTTAACTTCAAATAAAAATGAATTTTGGCAGCAATTTAAAGACTATAGAACGAAATTTTTATTAAATAATTATCCAACTATTGACGCATATTAATTAACTAACTAAAAACTTTAAACAATGGACAAACACACACAGAACGACCCGAACAACCCTATCAACTACAAAGAAACTCAAGAAGATAGAGAACACGCAAAAAACGAACTAATTAAGGACACTTTGCAAGGCTTAACAATTAAATACTTAGATGATGACGCTCTTGACTATTT
>Ga0208666_1000161_pt1 | contig 31966 bp, 34 predicted proteins | sample 5B_taG_FD_184078 | JGI IMG/M metagenome (GOLD analysis project Ga0208666, IMG submission 184078) | Marine viral communities from the Subarctic Pacific Ocean - 5B_ETSP_OMZ_AT15132_CsCl metaG (SPAdes) (version 2) | ecosystem: Environmental > Aquatic > Marine > Oceanic | place: Pacific Ocean...
GTAACTTTAACACTTAAAATAACGGAAGCAGATGGAACAGTTACTGAAATTACGATACCTATTGGCACTTTTACTTTCTAGCTGTTCTATATTTAATCAATTTGAAGATACATACGAACAAAGATTTGAAAGAAATAACATTGTAAAAATATCTGAATTACAATCTAAAGAATTAGCTAATGTAAAAAAACCAATAATTAAACCTGTAGTAGCGGTATACCCTACAGCTTTTACTGACCAAACAGGTCAGCGTAAAAGTAACAGCGAGTTTGCATTATTTAGTACTGCAATAACACAACAACCAAATGCACTACTTATACGAGCTTTAAAACACGCAGGTAATGGAGAGTTTTTTACAGTAGTTGAAAGAGTAGGTTTAGATAATTTAACAAAAGAAAGACAACTAATAAGGTCAGCTAGAGAACAAACTTTATCAGATGAAGAAAAAAAGAAAGCACTTAGACCTTTATTATTTGCAGGAGTTTTAATTGAAGGTGCTGTTATAGCTTATGAAACTAATCTAACTACAGGTGGTATAGGAGCTAGATATTTAGGTATTGGTTCTAGTGTTCAGTATAGAGAAGATAGTGTAACAACAACTTTAAGAATGGTATCAGTAGCCACAGGTGAGATACTAATAGAGGTAATGACTGAAAAAACTATATTTAGTTATGGTAAATCAGAAGATGTATTTCGTTTTATAGAAGCAGGAACAGAACTTGTTGAAATAGAAATGGGTAATTCCAGGAATGAATCAACAACAATAGCATTAACAAAAGCTATTGAAAGTGCTGTATTAGAAATAATTAATGTCGGTTATGACAGGAGTTTTTGGAAATATGAAGAAATTGAAATTAATGAGCCTGATTGTGATGCTGAGTGCATTAACAAGTTACGCAGCTGATAACGAAATTTATGTAGACCAGTCAGGAACTGGTGCAAATATAGACCTAGAACAATTAGGTATATCTAATATTATTGGTGGTTTAAATTCTACTGCGGGGTCTTTAAATGCTTTTGATTTAGATGGTGCTACTATGACACTTGATATTAATATGATTGGTAATACTAATAAATTTTTAGGTGATATAAACGCTACTACTTTTACAGGATTATATAATTTTACTGGAGATACAAATACTTTCACGATACAAGTAGACCCAACTAATACATATAGTTCTGCTGGTTCTGACCAAAATATAGCAGTTACAGGTAGTAGTAATACATTTACCTTAAATCAAGGTACTACAGCAATAGCAGCAAATTTAAATTTAGATTGGATTATTCAAGGTTCTAGCAACACAGTAACATCAAACATAAATATTGATGGTGCTACAAACTATATGGATATAGATGGTTCTGATAATACAATAAATTATACAGGTACTGGTGTTAATGCTTCAGCAGGTGGATATTTTTGGCTAGACCATACAGGCGGTCAAAGAACTTTTAACATACAACAACTGAGTACCCAAGATAATGACTGGCTTAAAATTATATCAATCGGTGGCAATGCTGCTTCTACTGTTTGCGTTATCCAAAACGACCAAGGTACAAGCACAAGCTGTTAATATTGGAGATATATCTGAACTAAATGGTTCAGCACAAATAGTAAGAGATAAACCATTAGATGCCGAATTAAAATTTTCTATACAAAGTAATGATGAAGCTATTACTACTAATGGAAGAATGGCTATTACATTTCTTGATGATTCTATTGTAAAGCTTACTGAACACTCACAACTATTAATAGATGAATACATTTATGACCCTGACCCATCTAAAGCAAAAATGGCTCTTACTTTTGGTCTTGGTACAGCAAGATTTATTACAGGCAATTTAAATCGTATAGATAAACAAAACATATCTCTTAAAACACCTACAGCTAATATAGCTATTCGTGGTACTGATTTTACGGCTACAGTAGATGAACTAGGTCGTAGTCTTATAATACTGCTACCAGACTCTCTAGGGCTCTCTAGTGGCGAAATAGAAGTAGTTACTGCTATGGGAACAGTTTTACTTAACAAACCTTACGAAGCAACTACAGTAAGTGTATTTGAATCAGCACCAAGCAAACCAGTAATATTAGATTTAACATTAGATGTAATAGACAATATGTTAATTGTTACGCCTCCTAAAGAAGAAACTGTTATAGAAGAAGAAGCTACAAGCACACAAACAGATAGCGTACTTGATTTTAATGACTTAGATATAGACTATCTTGCAGAAGATTATTTAAAAGAAGATAGCTTAGAATTTACAGAACTAGATATAAATTATCTTGATGTAAATTATTTAGAAGATTTATTAAATGTTTTAGATGGATTAGCTATAGCTGAAGAAGAGGACCAATTAGCACAGGCTACAAGTACACAAATATCAGGAACATTATTAGGTAAAGACCCAGATACACAGATAACAACTATAATTACAGGACAAGTTGTTAGTTTAAGAAGAAGTGTTAGCGAAAGCGTACAGTTAGATTTAGATGGAAATAATGCTTACACAGTAATATTTATACAAGATGGCATTTCTAACATAATAAAAGTTAATGGTGGTAGTGATTCTACAATAACAATAACTCAAAGTGATTAATGAAAAAATTAATATTACCTATACTTATAATACTAGCACTACCTCTAATATTTCAAAGCACTCCAACAGAAATATTAAAACTTAAAGTGTATGACACTTTTGTTAAAACACCAGAACCATCAGGTAATTTTATAATACTTAATATTACGGAAGATGATGTAGAGCGTGAAGGTGGTTATCCATTACCTAGAAAAAGATTAGCTGATATACAAATGGAGATTATTGGTAAAGGTGCTTTAGGCGTAGGTTGGGTTATATCTTTTCCACAAGCAGATAGAATGGGTGGTGATGAAGATTTTGGAAGGTCTTTAGGATATGCACCTTCTGTTATAGCTATGTTTGAAGATGGTAAAGGTAATTATCCTAAACCAACAGGAACTGTAGTGAAAGGTGAAGATAATGGTGGTATAGTATCTTTGGGAGTTAAGGAAAACCTGAACACTCTTAAAAATAATACATTGCAGGGTTTAGCCATTGCTCCCACTGAAGTTGACCAACTTGTTAGAAGAATACCTCTTTTGGTTAAAACACTTGATAATAATTGGATTCCTAGTTTTGGCACACAAATATACAAAGCTTTATTTGGTGTAAAAACATACATTATAAAAACTAATGATAATGGTATAGAAGAAATATCAATTAGAGGAATACCACCAGTTAAAACAGATAGTCTTGGTCGTAAGTGGATTAGTTGGGTAGATACAGAACAAACTAATTTACAAGAAATGAATGTAAATGGTAAATTTGTTTTTATTGGAGTTACGGCTAATGGAGTAATGCCACAAGTTGCAACACCTGTTGGATTACTAGAACCGCATAAAATACAAGCAGCATTAGCAGAATCAATTTTAATACAAGACAGTCCTTATATTCCTGATTGGCATTTAGCAGTTGAATTATTAATTCTAGTGATAACAGTAATTTTGGTTTGGTTATGTGTAAATATTTTTGGAATGACTCTAGGAATAACATTTACCAGTATATTATTCTTTTTAACAATATTTCTTGGACACTATTTAATACAGCGTGGAATACTAATAGATGTAAGTTGGACATTAATTTCACAGTTTATAACAGCATCAATAGGTTTTTATTTAAGATTTAGAGAACAATACAAATTAAGACAACAAATTAAAAAACAATTTGAACATTATCTTGACCCTAGACAAGTTAAAAAATTACAAGATAACCCAGATTCTTTAGTATTAGGTGGTGAGCGTAGATATTGCACCTTTCTGTTTACAGATGTAAGAGGTTTTACTGCTATGTCTGAAAAATTAGAGCCAGAAGAAGTTACAGAAATAATGAATAAAGCACTTACTATACAAGCAGATGCAGTTAAAAAATATGGTGGTATGGTAGATAAATACATAGGTGATGCCATGATGGCTATTTTTAACGCACCGATTAATCTGCCAAACCATGAAACTTTAGCTGTGTTATGTGCTGAAGAAATACAAGAAAATATTAAAAAAGCTGATTTAAGCGTTGAAATAGGTATAGGTGTTAATACTGGATATGCTGTTATAGGCAATATGGGCAGTAATACTAGGTTTGATTATACTGCTATAGGTGATGCAGTAAACCTTGCTGCTAGGCTTGAAAGTTCTACTAAGGAAGTTGGTCAAGATATTGTTATTGGATATAATACAATTAATGCAAAAGATTTTAATTCTGAAATAATGTTAAAAGAATTAAAAAGTATATATGTAAAAGGTAAAACAAAACCAATACAAATATATACAATAAATTAATTTAAGGAGTTTTATGAAAGCAATATTAAAAAATATAGTAGGAGCAGTAGCACCTACAATAGGTTCAGCAATGGGTGGTCCTCTTGGTAATATGGCTATGGGTAAAATAGCAGAAGTACTAGGAGTATCTAATGACCAAAAAACTATACAACAAGCTATACAGAACGCAACTCCAGAACAAATGCTTGAACTTAAAAAAGCAGAACAAGAGTTTGAAGTGCAAATGAAAGAGCTTGATGTTGATGTATTTAAACTTGAAACACAAGACAAACAACACGCTAGAGGTATGTTTAGCAAAGATTGGACTGCTCGTATTATTGGTTTAGTAACCATAGGCGGCTTTCTTGGTTATATATTTTTAGTAACATTACAACCACCAGAACAAAATAGCGAAGCATTAATAAACTTAGTGCTTGGTTATCTAGGAGGATTAGCTAGTGCAATTATTTCGTTCTATTTTGGAGCGTCTCACACCAACGATAAAGGAGAGTAATATGAAAATATCACAAGAAGGATTATCCTTAATTAAAAAGTTTGAAGGTTGTGAGTTAGAAGCTTATAAATGTGCAGCAGGTGTATGGACTATAGGTTATGGTTCTACTAAAAGTGTAAAAGAAGGTGATACTCTTACACAAGAAAAAGCAGATAAATTATTATTACATGAAATGAATGAGTATGAAGGTTATGTGAATGAAATGGTAAAAGTTGATTTAAAACAAAATGAATTTGATTCACTTGTATCATGGGTATTTAATTTAGGTCCATCAAACCTTTCTAGCAGTACACTTTTGCAAAAATTAAATAATAAAGATTGGGATGATGTGCCAAATCAAATAAAAAGATGGAATAAAGCTGGTGGTCAAGTAAAACAAGGTTTAGTAAGAAGAAGAGAAGCAGAAGCTTTGCTGTTTGAAGGCAAAGAATGGCATGAGGTTTAAATATGACATTAGCTAAATATGTATTTAGACCAGGTATAAACAAAGAAGGTACTAATTATAGTAACGAAGGTGGGTGGTTTGACGCAGATAAAGTTAGATTTCGTAAAGGTAGACCCGAAAGAATAGGTGGTTGGCAAAAACAAAGCACAGATAGTTTTATAGGTACAGCTAGAAAAATATTTGTTTATAGAGCATCTAGTGGTACAAATTATATTACTTTAGGTACTCATCAAAAATTTTATGTATTAGAAGGAAACGCTTATAGTGATGTTACCCCCATACGAGCCACGACTACTAATGGTATTGTTTTTTCTGCTACTGATGGCAGCACTACTATAACTGCAACTGATGATGCTCATGGTGCTGTTATAGGAGATTTTGTAACTATAAGTGGTGCAGTATCTTTAGGTGGCAATATTACTGCTTCTGTATTAAATCAAGAATATCAAATAGATAGTGTTCCAACTGTAAATACATTTACTTTTACAGCTACTGCAACAGCAAATGCAAGTGATGAAAGCGGTACTGGTGGTTCTGGTGCAGACGCAGTTTATCAAATAAATACAGGTCTTGATGTTTATGTTCGTTCAACAGGCTGGGGTGCAGGAACTTGGGGTGCTGGAAGTTGGAGTTCTGCTACTGATTTATCTCTTACTAATCAATTAAGATTATGGTCTATAGATAATTTTGGTGATGATGTTATTTTAAATCCAAGAGCTGGTGGCATTTTTTATTGGGATGAATCATCAGGAACTAATACAAGAGCAGTAAATGCAACAAGTTTAAGTAATGCTAGTGATGTTCCAACAGCAGTATTACAAGTTATGGTTTCTGATGTAGATAAACACGCAATAGCTTTTGGATGTAATCCTATAGGTTCTACAACTATTGACCCTTTATTAGTAAGATTTTCAGATACAGAAAGTATTATAGATTGGACACCAACTGCAACCAATCAGGCTGGTGGTGTACAACTATCAATGGGGTCTACAATTATAGGTGCACTTAGAACAAGACAAGAAATACTTATTTGGACAGATGCAGGTATAGTTTCTATGAGATTTGTAGGAGCACCATTTGTATTTTCATTTAATGAAGTAGCACATGGTCCATCTTTAATATCTCCTAATGCAGCAGTTAATGCTAATAATCAAGTTTACTTTATGGATAATGGTGGTTTTTATAGTTATTCAGGTAGTGCTCAAAGATTACCTTGCACAGTATTAGATTATGTTTTAAGTGATTTAAATCAAACACAATCATTTAAAATATTTGGTGCAGTTAATGATAGTGCTAATGAAATAATGTGGTTCTATCCATCAGGAAGTAGTTTAGAAGTAGATAAATATGTTATGTATAATTATTTAGAACAAGTATGGTCTATTGGAACTACATCAGATAATTTTGTTAGGACAGCTTGGGATGAAGCATTAATACTAAATAATCCTATAGCTGCTAGTAAAAATAGCAGTACAGTAAATACTAATTATCTTTATGCACATGAAATAGGACATGGAGATGATGGTAGTAACTTTACAGCATATATAGAATCAAGTGATTTTGACTTAGACCCTGATGGCGAAAAGTTTATAGCAGTAAATAAAATAATACCTGATATACAATTTAGAGACCAACAATCTACATCTGATGATGTAACTATAACAATAAAAGGTAGAAATTATCCATTAGAAGATTTATCTACTTTATCTACTGTATCAGTTACACCAGCTTCTACATTTACTAATACAAGAGCTAGAAGCAGACAATGTGCTATTAGAGTATCTAATTCATCAAATGATTATGGTTGGAGACTTGGTGATTTAAGATTAGATATAAGACCAGATGGTAAAAGATAATGGCAAATCCTAAATCAATAGCATTACCTTTAGCACAACAAGAATATAGTTCCGCAGATGAGGCAGTTACAAGAAGAATAATGGAACAAGCAATACAAGATTTAGCTATAGAAGTAGATAAATTACAAAGATTACAAAGTGTTGTAGTTAGTAAAGGTTTAAAAAGACATCAATTTTTATTAATGGGAATGAAGCATGGCTGATAATTTAAAAGTATTAGGTCAAGTTGACCCTGCAGCAACAACAACAACTACACTTTATACTGTGCCTAATATGACACAAACAACAGTTAGTTCTATAGTTGCAGCAAACAGAACAGGGTCTGCAATAACATTTAGATTAAGTGTTCATGTAGCTGGTGCAGGTGCAGATGATAAACAGTTTCTTTTTTATGATAAATCTGTAGCAGCAAATGATTCATTATCAATAGTTTTAGGTATAACATTAAATCAGACAGATGTCGTAAAAGTTTATACAAGTGCAGTAGATATGAGTTTTAATATGTTTGGTTGCGAAACCAAAGAGGAAGATAGATAAATATGGATATAAAACAACAAACCAAAAATGTAGCAGCACAAGGTCGTTTTGGCGATTCTATGTTACTTCATGTAAATCCTGCAGAAGTTAAAGGATTAGCATCTGCTATGCCTATAACAATAAATCCAGATACAGGACAACCAGAAGCTTTCTTACCTTTCTTAGCACCTATGTTAGGTAGTTTATTAGCACCTTCAATTCTTGGAGCAATAGGTGTTACTGGATTATCAGCAGGAGCTATGGCAGGTATAGGAGCTGGTTTAGCTACATATGCACAAACAGGTGGTTCTGGAAGTAAAGCATTATTATCAGGACTTACAGCAGGTTTAGGAACAAAAGCTTTAGAAGGTGTAGCAAATCCAGGTTTAGATACAGCTATAGCTGATGCACAAGTTACAGCAGGTATAGGTACACCTGTTGACCCAAGTTTTGTTGGACCTGTAACACCACCTACAAGTTTTGCACAAACACCACCTACAACTTTAGCTGGTCAACAAGCTGCAGAACAAGCAGTAAGACAAACTGTAGGTGGACCAGGAGCATCTTTACAAAAAATATTTAGTCCTGGATTAGATGAAGGTATAAAATCATTAGGAAGTGCAGCAATGACTCCTACTGGTATGTTAGCAGCAACTACAGCAGGTACTGGAGCTGTAATGCAATCACAAGATGAATTTGAAGCAATGTTAAGACAAATGAATGTAGATGAAGAAGAACGCAAAAGATTAATGTATGAGAGATACCCTGAACAAATACCAGTAGCTACAGGTGGTAGCACTAATTTTGCAGATGGTGGTACAACAGGATATAGAAAAGGTGAAAATGTTTACTATGACCCAAGAGAAACTAATGATTTTAACCTAGGTTCTGGTGAATATTATGTACCTGGTGGTCGTGCACAAACTACAGTAAGACGAGCTAGACCTATAACGCCTGGATTTATGGCAGGTTTTTCTCCTGAATACAGATACTTTCAAGGCGATGACCCAAAAACATATTTAACAAAATATGCTAGAGACATACAAGATAGTGCTAATCCACAAATAGAATCAACTGGTTATTCTCTACCTCCTCAAAACTATAGAGGATTTAGACAACCAAGACTACAACCATTATCACCTCCAGGTGGATTTATGCCTCCTCCAAGATTTGGTGGTTATGGCAATCCGTTTATGCAAACTCCTAGTTATAGAAGTTTTTATGGCAATCCTCAAATGGGCGGCATGATTAATCCATATGCAAGATTTACACAACAGCCTATACAACCATACTTTGCACCATCATCATTTTATACACCACCACCTAGAGATGATATACCACCACCACCAAATAAACCTATAGTTCCACCTACTGATGATGGTATAGGTCGTAAAGGTAGAACTAGAAATATAGAACCTGTAATTCCATCAGATGACTTTGTTACTAGAAAACCTGTAAATAAAGGACCTAGACCTATAAGAGAAACTATAAAACCTATAACTACACCACCTCCTACAATAACAATACCTATTGAAGGTGGAGCAGATGTAACAATACCTGATTTTAGTAAAATAAATACTCCAATAACTCCTCCTATGATTAGAGGTTTAGAGAATAGAGATACTATGCGTGATGAAATGTCTTTAGATAGAGGGTTAATGATTAATGAAAATCCAGTTACATTTACACCTCCTGTAACTCCTCCTCCTGTAACTCCTCCAACTCTTCCAACTCCAGCAGCACCAGCTAATACACCTATGCAAAAACCTATGTCTATTGGTGGACCAGGTGGTGGTATGTTTGGAGCACCTATGTTTGCAGGTGGTGGAGATACTAATAAAGAATTACCTAATGAAGGATTAAAAGCTTTAGCTAAAACAGAAAAAGGTAGAAAAGCTGTAGAAGCAATGGGTTATCAAGAAGGTCAAGATATAAATATTCCTATGCCTACTGGTCAATCAACAGATATGATGATGCAAGACCCTATAGTTCAAGAAGTTATACAGTTTATTCTTGGTGAAACAGATAATAATGAAATTATAAATGAGTTTATAATTAAGTATGGTCAAGAACAACTTATGATGTTAAGAGATATGGTATTAAAACAAGCTGCAGGTAATCCAGATGTACAAACAGAAGGACTAATAGAAGGTGTTGGTAATAGCGGTATGGCAGATGATTTACCTATGAATATAGGCAATAAACCTATAGCTGCTGTATCACAAGATGAATATATTATTCCAGCAGATGTTGTATCTATGTTAGGCGATGGTAGTTCTGATGCAGGTTCTAAACAATTAGATGGTATGTTAGATAGAGTTAGAATGGCTAAAACTGGTGGTAAAACACAAGCTCCACCATTAAATCCAAATAAGGTATTACCAGCATGAATCAAGTAGCAGAAAAAATAGAATTGGAAGTAGAACATGATTTTGAAATATCACTTGTGCCAGAAGATAAATTAACTTTGGTTTGGGAACAATGTGAAAAACATTTGCAAAAATCTTGTAATCGTTCTAATGGTAGAGCTTTACCTAAAGATATATTTTATGATTGTTTAAATAATAGAGCTTCACTATGGATTATATTTGATAAAAAAACATTAGATATATTTGGATGTTCTATAACAAAAATAGTTGAATATCCAACTGGTAAAAGAATGTTGAATATAGACCATATTGGCGGTAAAAAAATGGATGAATGGATTGATAGAGGTCTTGAAGTTATAAATAAATGGGCTAAAAGTAATGAATGTACAGGTATAGAAGGCATTGGTAGAGCAGGTTTTTGGAACTGGATTAAAGATAGAAAAGGATGGGAAAAAACAGCAATTTTTTTTGAATATGAATTTAAGGAGAATGAATAATGGGCGGAAGAAGCGGCGGTTCATCAGCACCAACAGAAACAAAGATGATACAAACAGATTTACCAGAATATGTACAACCATATTTTGAGCGACTCCTACAAAGAGGAGAAGCAGAATCTAATCAACCATATACTCCATATGGCGGAGAAAGAATAGCTTATTTTTCTCCTGATGAATTAGCTAGTCAAGGTATGACAAGAGGTTATGCACAAGCAGGAACTCCACCAGAATATCAATTAGCTTCACAAAGAGCTGCTATGTTAGGTGGACCATATGGTTCTGGTTATCAAGCTGATTATTTAGGCAATACATATGATGCACAAGGATATGGCTCTGGCTATCAAGCTGGTTTAGTAGGTTCTGATTATCAAGCAGGTATGATGGGTCCAGGTTATCAAGCACAAGGATATGCACCTACATATCAAGCAAGAAGTGCTGGACCTGATTATAATGTTTTAGGTTATGAATCTAATATAAATAGATTTATGAGTCCTTATCAACAAGCAGTTACAGATGTAGCTAAAAGAGAAGCTATAAGACAATCTGAAATGATAGGTGATAAAACTGCTGATTCTGCAGCTATGTCTGGTGGTCTTGGTGGTTATCGTGAAGCTATTTTACAAGCAGAAAGAGAGCGTAATCTAGGTCAACAACTTGATGATATACAAACAAAAGGTAGTCAAGCAGGTTTTCAATCAGCACAAGCACAACTTGCAGCAGAAAGAGCAGCACAATTAGATTCTTCAAGATTTGGTCTGCAACAATTTACTGCAGAAGAACAAGCAAGACAAGCACAAGAAAGATTTGGACAAAGTGCATATGGATTAGAAGAAGGTTCTTTCCAAAAACAAACACAATTAGATACACAAAGATATCAAGCAGGTGAAGCTGCAAAACAAGCAGCAGCTAAGTTAGGATTAACAGCAGCACAACAAAACGAAGCAGCACGACAAGCACAAGAAAAATATATGCAAAGTGCATATACTATGACTGAAAAATCATTTCAAGAACAAGGCAGACAAGATATTGAAAGATTTAAAGCCCAAGAAGCTGCTAGACAAGCACAAGAAAAATTTGGTCAATCAGCTTATGATATGTCTCAACGATATGGTTTGGCATCTGTAGATGCTCTTAGAGGTGTTGGTGGAGATATACAAGATGATGTAAGACAAAGAATAGCAGCATTACAAGGTATAGGTTCACAACAAAGAGCAATGCAACAAGCATCTATGGATATGGGTTATCAAGACTTTTTAAGACAACAAGGATTTGGTCAACAACAATTAGGATTCTTAGGTGGATTATTAAGAGGTGTGCCTGTACAACCTAATCAACAAGTAAGCACTTTTCAACAACAACCAGGATTATTCCAATCAGCTTTAGGCATGGGATTACAAGGACTGGGTTTATATAAAGGATTATCATAATGTCAAATTTAGTAGAACTAGCAAATGAATTAGAGGATTTTCCAAAAGAACAATTAATACAAATGTCGCAAGACCCTAACTCTACTTATCCCTCTTATTTAGTATTATCTGAAATAAAAAGAAGAACACAAATGGAAAAAATGTATGCTGCACAACAGCCCAAACCAGAAACAACTGTTGCTGAAGAAGTAGTTAGTGAGTTTGCATCTAGTCCTGCAGGTTTAGGAGCTATGGCTCAATCATCTGATACACCAAATGCTTTCCAGTCAGGTGAAATGGGTAACATGGCTCCGCCTTCTCCTATGCAGATGATGGCTAGTGGTGGATTAACAGGCTATCAAGCAGGTAGTACGACTGAACAAGAAATGTTAAAAAATCAATTTCTACAAAGTGCAGGAATAAGTGATAGTAGTGCAGGAATAGGTAGTGCTAATCCTATGCAAGAACAAATTAACAGAGAAGAAGTTGATAAAAATATTGGACAACTTGCACAACAATATGGTGTTTCTACTTTAAAATATATTGGAGCTTTAAATGAAGATGGCAGTATTAATTATGGTAAATCTGCTTTAGCTATAGCATCTCTTCATCCTATAGTTAGATATGGTAAAAGAGCAGCTCTTGGATTAGGTAGTGCAGCACAAAGATTTGCACCAAGATTATTACAAAAAGCAAAAAATCTTGTTACAAAACCTGGAATGAAAATACAAAATCCTGCTTTAAAAACAGGGATGCAATATGGTGATGATATTATTGACCCTAAAACTGGAGCTAAAATACCAAAAGTTATAACTGGTCCTAGAACATTAAAAATGCCTACTGTAAGAGGAATAGGTAATCTTGCTTTACCAAGTTTAGTTATAAGTAATTTAATAGAAGGTGGTAGAGAAAGACAAGACGAAAGAGAATTACAAGCTAAACTAAAAGCAGAACAAGATAAAGAAGCTGCAAAACAATTAGAAGCAGATATAGCAGCAAGACAACAAGCTGCAGCAGATAAAGAAGCTGAATTACTTGCAAAAGCTAAAGAATCTCGTCAAGCAGATATGTTAATAGGTCTTGGTGGTGCTATAGGTTCTGCTAAAAATTTAGGAGAATTAAGTAGCGGTATATCTAATGCTTACTTTGGAGTTAAATCAGCAGAACAAGCTTCAGAATTAAAAGGCTTACAAGGTAGATTATTAGAAGCTAAAATTGCTAACATGGAACCACAAGCTATTATAAATGAAATGAACGCTTTAACTTCATATATTAAAAATGCACAAGATGCTGGTATAAAAATTCCAGAAGAAGAAATGAAATCTATTAATGCACAAATGACTATTTTAAGAGAACAGTTACAAATATTAAGAGATAAAACAGGTACAGGTTTTGCTGCTTCAGAATCGCCAACAGGCGGAGATATATTATCTAAAAATAAAGTTGCATAATGAGTATTTATAAAGCACCAGATGGAAGTGGAGATAAATTTATTATTCCATCAGACCCAAATGAAAGAGCTCAATTTGTTGCTGCTGTTAAAGAAAGATATGGTGAAGATTTAGACCAAACATCAGCATTAGGACAAGTAGGCGAGTTTGTAAAAGCAATACCAAGAGGTGTTGCTGGATTAGCTTTAGATGTGCCTACAGGTATTGTTGGTTTATTTGATATTGGCAACGACAGTAACTTATATAAAGGTCTTGAAGGATTACAAGATAGATTAAGAGAAGATTCTGCATTAGCAGCAGACCCACGATATGCTGATAAGTTTTCTACAAAACTAGGAGAAGGCATAGGTTCATTCGGACCATTCTTAGGTGCAGGTATGGTAGGTAGAGCACTAGCTAAAGCACCAGGAGCAGCTAAGGGCATACTATCACCAACATTTACAGCACCAACAGCTTTAGCAATACCCACAGGTATAGCAGCACAAGGCGATAGACTACAGATGGCTAGAGAAATGGGCGAAGATGTAAGTGGTCTAACTGAGACTACTGCTGAATTATTTGGTGGTCTTATAGGTATAACTGAGGTATTACCTGTTGCTAGTATTTTAGGTAAAGTATCTAGTAAAACAGATTTAAACATAAAAGAAAAATTAGTATCTGCTTTACAATCTGGTGCATTTGAGGGTGGACAAGAGGTAGCTGCAAGTATATTACAAGATTTAACAGCTAAAGGTCTTTATAGTGAGGACTTACCTATAGCAGATAGTATGTTTGAAGAGTTTACTATTGGTGGCATTATTGGTGCTGGTGCTGATTTAGTTGTTACTAGCATGGCAGGTAAAAGTTCTGCTAGAAGAAAACAACTAGAAGAAGATAATTTAAGAGCTGATGAAAATAAAGCTCAGTTAATAAATGCAAAAAAAGCTGAACTTGCAATGGAGCAAGGCACTCTTGAAGAAATACAAGATATACCACCTACTATAGTTCCACAACTTATAGCACCTGAAGAACTTGGAGTAGAGCCTTCAGTAGAAGTAGTAATGACTCCACAAGAACAATTTGCTGTTGTTGATATTACTAATCCTGAAGCTCCTGCACAGGTTGATATAAAAGATACAGAAATAGAAGCTATAAAAGTAAGAGACAAGATAACAAAAGACTTTAATAATAAAAAATTAAAATCAAAACTAGATAACGATACATATAATTTAGGACTAATTAATAGTTCTACTGCTTACGAAATAGGACAAAGTTTAGAAGATAGTAGAGCTAGTGATGTAACTATTCAACAATTAATAAATAGTGTGCCTAAAGATTCTAAACAAGAGGTAATTCTTAGAGGTTTAGTAAATAGTTTTGTTGCACAAAATCCAGGCAAAACTTCTCGTAGCTATCCTAGATTATCTATGACAAAAGTTAAAGAATTACTAACGCCTAAACAGTTTAATGAATTTACATCTGCATATGCACAAGGAGTATTTAAAGCTTCTGAAAAAAATGGTGAGCCTTCTATTGTTGCAGATAAAGATAAACCAAATACATCAGCTAAATATATAAAAGAAATAGCTGAATCTAAAAATATAGATTTAGATTTTCAATCACCTGCTGTTCAATATGCAGCAGAAAAATACACAGGTACGCCTGAGTTTAAAAAAATGAAACAAGGTCAAAAAGAATTATTTTTGGCTAAACTTCATTCACTTCCTAAGTTCAATTCAAGAACAACTTTCCCAGACTTTAGACCAAGAGATTATTCTGCACAAGATATGGCAGAATTTGTTGCTAATATAAAAAGCAACAACATGACTTTTAATAAAGCATCTTTAAAACAAATGGATAGGAATGAACAATTCCTTGATGATTTAATTTATAGCAATAGAGCAGAAAAAATAGAAGGTACTAATAACTATAAGATAAGAGATAACTTTGAGTTTGATATAGCTAGAAGAGCAGAAGGTTTTAATGAAACACCAGAAGAGTTTGGTGCAAGACTTACTGCAGAAGGTAAGTTACCTCCAGAAACTATTGCAGAATTAGTACAACAAGAAACAACAAAACAAGAAAGATTACTACCACCTGCAGAAGTAATACCTAAAACTATTAATTATGCTGAAACTTTAGAGCAAGGTAAGACTAATAAGTTTGCAAAAGAAATTAGAAAAATAATGGATGCAAGAGGTCTTAAAGAGACTGGCATTATTATAAGTGATGACATAATCTCTACTAGCACATTAAGACAAATAGAAGGTGAAATAAAGTATGACCCTAGTGAATTAATAGACCCTAAAACTGGTAAAAAGGCTAGAGGAGAATATGATAAAAATACAGATACTATTTTTCTATCCCTTAATGCAGTAAATCCTGATGGTAGTGCTACTGATGTAGAAATACAAGAAAGACTTAATAAAGTATTAGACCATGAGATGATTCATGCTCTTCGTGCAAAAGATTTAATTACTGAAGCAGAATATCAATATCTAAAAAAACAAGTAGAACAACAAAAAGACCCTAATACAAATAAAACTTTTTTTGAACAAGCTAAACTTGATTATTCAGATATTTCTGCAAGAGCAAAAACAGATGCAGAAGCTACAGAATTTCTTTATGAAGAAGCTATAGCAGAACTATTTAGAAAAAAAGATTTACTGGTTAATAATCCTCCTAAAGTAGAAGGTATCTACAATAAGATTATTGAGTTCTTTAAATCTATGGGTCAAGCTATGCGTAGCTCAGGATATAAGAGTGCTACAGAAATATTTAATGATATTGAATCAGGCAGAATTGGCAGAAGAGAAAGAGGTGTAGTAAGAACTACTAGGATTGGAGATAAAGGATTACAATCATTTAACTTTGCTACAGACTTTTCACAATTAGATGAACCTGCAGTTAGACCAACAATAATTCCTGGTGATGAAATAAGACAAACTCTAAAGCCTACAGGTATTAGACCTTTAACCATACCAAAACCTAAACCAACACCTCCTACGCCTCCAGCAGGTCCTACAACGCCTCCTGCAACACCTTCTACAACACCTACAACTATTTATAATACTAAAAAATTAACAGATGATGAGTATATGGCTGAAAGGTCAAAAATTCTTAAAGGATTGCAAGATGCAAAAATATTAGATAAAGATATATTTGATAAAGATGGTAATGTAACTAAAACTATTAAAGGTAATAATGATTCTATAAAAATGATGAAATGGTTAATTGATAATTCACCAAGTCAAGATTACAAAATTATTGCACAAAAAGTTCATAAATCTTTATTAGCATTAAAAAAACAAGGTAGAACATTTCCTCTTAAATTAGAAGTAGGTAAAAAACAACCTGATATGCGTAGAGGTCAAGCTGCAATACAGCCAAGTGATAGAAATCCAATGCAACCATATAATTTTCAAAAATTTACTATGCTTGTTAATGATGGTAGTACAAAAACAACAAATGCGTTTTCTAATACTTCTGAATGGAGAAGAGGCAATGGAGTTCATTTTGAAGCTTTATTACATGAAGGAATACATCAAGCTACATTAGCTCAGATATATGCTGCTCAACATAACTTAACTACTAGAGATGGACCTAAAACATTTCAAGAAAGTGCATCAGGTAAAAAAGTAAAAGCTGCACATAAAGAACTTGCTATACAAGCAAATAGAGTAAAAGATTATTATCAACAAAGAATGAAATTTTATGAAAATCTTGCAGGAAGAATACAACAGCAAGAAGAAGGAGCATTAGAAGAATACAAATCTATTTATAATAATTTACCCAATATAGAAAAAAATCTAGCAGATATTTATATTACTAAAGATTCAACAGGTTTTATATATCCTAGAGATGAAAATACTTTTAATGGCGTACAAGTACAAAAAAAAATATTCAATGACCATTATATTAAATATCAATTATTTTCTAATGAAGCTCAATATAATGAAGATGTATCAGAGTTATTAACTTTTGGATTAACAAATAGAGACTTTCAAGAAATGCTTGAATATATACCTTTAGGCAAAGATGCTACTAATAGTGTATGGAATAAATTTGTAGAAACAATTAGAAAATTATTAGAGATACCTGCAAAATTAAATACAGAATTATCTGCATTTCTTAAAAATGCTTCTACTTTATTAGACCTTAAAACAGAAGGTTTAATAGCACCAACTTCTGTAGGAGAAACGGCTGCACCTATAGATAAAGAAATACCTACTTTTAGTAGAACAACAAACAAATATCCAAAAACACAACAACAAATAAATACTGCACCTAGAGAAATACTAGAAGAAAGTTTAAATTATCACAATCAATTATTGTCTAAAAAAGAAAGAGAAAGAACAGTAGATGCTACTATATTAAAAGATTGGGAAGTAAAAAAATTAAACAGAGCTGTAACAAATACATCAGCTATTATAAATAAAACAAAACAAAGATTAAAAGAATTAGATGATGGTACAGGTCAATTACCTTTATTTAGTAGAACTGTTACAGATGACGATATTATACAAAGTAGAGAATATCAGAACAGATGGTATAGCGAAGTTGCTAAAGCTTATAAAAAATATGAAAAAAATTGGTTAAATTATTATAACAAAGTTATATATGATTTAGACCAAGATGTATCATTCTCAGATGTGCGAAGAAATGACCAAGAACTTGTACCACCAGGAGCTTTTTCAGATATTAATGATGATGTTCTTGATAAAAGAGTTTCTGATGGTATGTTAGTAGGTGAATGGAAATTTGCAACAGAACAATATGATGATTTACCATATGATGCTAGATATGGTAATAGTTTAGATGAATATGGATATGCAGAATATCAAAATTTAGGTTTTGAATTAGGAAATTTTGTAGGTGATGGTAAAACAAAAACATTTATTTTAAATGAATCTCCAGTAGGAGATATTATTGTTACACATGATTTAGTTAAAAGAAATCCTAAAACTGGTAAATACGAAAGCAGTATATATGAAGATGATTTTTTATTTTATTATCCAAGCCCAAGTAATTTACCACAAAATTTTGTAGATGAAGATGGAAATTCTTTTGATAAAAGAATTAAAAGAGGAACTAATGAATTTGATATAGATGGCAATAAAATAACTTTTAAAACTGCTCCTGCTAAAGGAGAATCAATTACAGTACGAAAAGATATAGATACTATAGCAGCATTTTTACAAGACAAAATAGTAAAAGAAATGCGTAGTGAAAATACTTTAAATGAAAATCCAGAATGGATGAAACAAAGTTTTGAAAAAAATAATAATATTTTTTATAGAGGAGAAAATCCAAATACAGGTGTAGCTACTGGAGAAGATTTTTTTGCATTAGGTGAAGGACTTTATTTAACTGATAGAGTAGCTACAGCACAAGCTTATGCTAAGCAAGTAGGAGAAGCTGGTATAGTAAATAAATATTTTGTTCCTGATAATATAAAATTACTTGATGCTGATAGTACACAGTTTATAGAGTTTAAAAAACAATTAGATTTAGAATCTTGGGAATCTCCAAGAACTAAAACAGATACATTTTCATTAACAAATAAAGTAAAAAAAGCTGGATATGATGGTGTCTATAGTAAAGATGATATGACTGGTATGGTCATATTTAATCCACAAGAAGTAGGTGTAAGACTTGCACCTGAACAAGATACAGATTTACCTACATTTAGTAGAACTAATTTAATACCTAAAGATATTGAAGTTCCTTTTGATTGGGCGAGTAATAATCGTTTTGAAACTAGTGCAATAATAGACCAATTAGAAATGAGTAGAGAACGAGGTGGTAATAGAGATAATCCTGCACCACTTAAAATGGCTATAGTTGAAGCATTTAAAGGTAAAAATAACAGACCTTTATTAAGAGCTAGTAAAAAATTCTTAGAAAAGTTTACAAATAAAAAAGGTAATTTAGTTTTATTTAGAGCTTTAAATATTCCTAAAGGTGAAAAGATTAAAAACTATGGACAACTTCAAGAAGATATATTTGCAAGTACAACATTAGATAGTAGAGAAGCACTAGCTATAGGTCGTAATTTATTTAATAGAGCTCAAAGTAGAGGTGCAACATGGAATCCTGAAATACTTAGATATGAAGTTCCTATGAGTAAAGTAAAAGGTTATGTACCTATGTTACTAAAAGCTATGGAAAAAGATTATATTTTAATGCTTGAAGATTCATATGCTGGTTCAGGAATTATGTCTCAGGATGAAATTAATTTATTACAAGAACAATATGATGAATTAAGAGATGAAATTTATAATAAAGGTGTAGTTCTTGAAGATATGGAAAATGAATTTAATTCTGGCAATACAACAGTAACAGATGAATTTGGTAAAACTATTGAAGAAGTAAAAGAAGAAATAGAAAATTTAAATTATAAACTTAATGATTTATATGGAAGTTATGGTGAACCTAGAAGTGAAACAAGTAAAGAAGAATTATTTAAAGATGCTACATATCAATATGAACAATATATGGGAGAAGCAGAAGTTCTTGCTGACCTTCGTGGCATTAAACCAACATATCAATATTCTCCTGCAACTAAAGATAGACAAGCTAATTTAATTAATGATGTGCCTTTATTTAGTAGAGGTAGAAGAGATGATACAGGTGCTAATACACAAGAAAACATACAGTTAAGAGAAGCTTTAGCAGAAGCCGAAGAAACAGTTAAACAAACACCTAGAGGGTCAATACCTTATTATAATTTAAACGCCTCAGATACAGCCTTAAAGATTGCTATAGACTTTAATAAAGACTTATCTGCTAAGGCACCTGATGATATACCTAATTTTTCAAGACCTACTCTTGATGGATTGCAAGATAACCTACAAGAGTTTATTACTAGAACAGGTGGAGAAGTATTGCCTGACCAATCTTGGGGTGCAAGAGTAATAGAAATTGTCAAAGACCCTATTACATCTATTAAAAATTTCTTTAAAGAGTTCAGACAAAGATATATTGATACATACGATACTGCTACCAAAGTAATATTAGCTGGTAAAACTAAAGAATGGTATTTAAAAATAGATGAAAGAACAGGTAAATTAAGAATAAATCCTAAAACTGGAAAACCTTGGACAGAAGAAGAAGCAATAGCAGCAGCAGAACAAGTAACACTTGCTAATATGTTTGCAAATGCAGGTGCCGAACAATCATTAAGAATGTCTGATAAATCAAGAGGTGTATTTCAAGGTCTACTTACAAGAGGAATACCAACTGATGTAATAGATGGAGTTAAATCTTTAGTAAAAACAATACCTTTAGACCTTGTTGATGCTAATGGTAATAAAACTGGTAAAACAGGTGGTCTTATACAAATACTTGCACCATTATTTTCTAATCTTAAATTAAATTTAGAAGCTGTTTTTAAAAGTTATGCTATGTTAAAAAGAGCAAAAAGTCTTGATGAAAGTGGTAGAGAAATAGATACACCAGTTAAACCTAAAGACTATGTTCTTATACAGCAAATAGAACAACAACATCCTGAAGTGGTAGAAGTTTATAATAATTATCAAAATTGGAATAATGCTTTAATTAAACTTGCAGAAAGTAAAGGTATTTTAAGTGCAGAACAATCTGCATTATGGAGAGAACATTCTGTTTATTATCCTTTTTATAGGCAAATGGTTGATGATAGTGGCATTAAAGGACCTAAAATTGCAGGTGGTTCACTACCAGGAAATCCATTAGATATACAAATAAAAGGTTCAGAAGAAATTATTGATGCAGACCCAATAGAAGCTATATCAAGAAACTCATTATCTATTCTTACAGCAGCATTAAAAAATGATGCAATGAATAAAATAGTTACAAATTTAGAAACAATGGGATTAGCTCAAAAAATATCTGCAAAAGACGCAGGTACAACTGATAGCTTATTCTTCTTTAAAGATGGTAACAAGCAACACTATCAGGTAGATGACCCTAGACTGGTCTATAGTTTACAAAATGTTGGAGGAGTAGCTCCAGGTGCTATAGGAAAATTTTTAGCAGTACCAGCAGGGCTGCTTAGAGATACAGTTACAAGAGACCCAGGCTTTGTTGTTATAAATATTTTAAGAGATACCTTATCTTCTGCTGTAACAAGTGGTGCACCATATACGCCTATCATTGATTCAGTTAAAAATATGTTTGGTAGCATGGAAGAATTAGAACAGTTTGGTGTTCTTGGTGGCTATGACTATTCTGTTGATGAGGGTAGTGTAAAGCAATTTATTACTAGAACTATGCGACAACAAGGACTTACACCAAATAATGGTATGTCTCCTACAGGTGCTTTCTTTAAGCTGTGGGATGGTCTTGGAGCACTTACCACTAAATCAGATGGTGCAACTCGTAAAGCAGTCTATGATGGTGTTTATAAACAGTTAAAAAAACAAGGTTTATCAGAAGCAGTTGCACAATCAGAAGCGGCTTATCAAGCACAAGAAATAATTAACTTTGGAAGGCGTGGTTCTGATTCATTATTTAGAATTATTACTGCTGCAATACCATTCTTAAATGCAAGAATACAAGGTCTTGATGTATTACATAGAGGATTAACTGGTCAATATTCTGCTGTAGAAAAACAACAGGTTGGAGAATCACTAAAAGAAGTACAATCAAGAATATTTAGAAGAACATTCTTTAATGCAGGATTACTTGTAAGTCTAACGGCACTTTACTACATGATGGTAAGTGATACAGATGAATACAAAAATCTCAAACGAGAAGTAAGAGATGATAACTGGGTCATGCCTATAGGCAATGGTAATGCAGTTAAGATACCTATTCCATTTGAAGTAGGTATGTTATTTAAAGCTATACCAGAAAGAGTATTTGATATGACTATGGGAGATGATGCTTTTACAAGAAAGTCTGTTGATGAAGCTATGACATCTATTGGTAGACAGGCTCAAACTTCTTTTAACATACCATTCTTTCAACCTGGTGGTGGAATACAATTATTAAAACCAATATCAGAAGTAATAAATAACAGAAATACTTTTACTGATACAGAAATAGTACCCTACTATCAACAAAAGAAAGAACCTGGACTACAATCAAGACCAACTACCAATGAGTTTGCAAGAGTAATGGGTGAAGCTCTTAATATATCTCCTGCAAAGATAGAGCACATTATGAGAGGTTATACAGGAACACTTGGTGGATATGTATTAAGTGTTGTAGATACTATCACTAGAGGAGCTACAGGAAGTCCTCTAATACCTTCCAACTATCAACTAAATAAAATGCCAGTCTTTAATAGACTATTACTTGATTTAGATAAGTCGGGTGGTTATCAGCAACAGTTTTATGAGTTAAGAAATGAAGTTGACAGGGCAGTAGCAACTATTAACTCTCTACAAAAACAAAGAAGATTTGATGAACTATCAGCTTATAGAAGCAATATGCAGGGTGTGTTGAATATCAAAGGACAGGTAAGGTCAATAGAAAGATACTTAGATAACTGGAGAAAGCGTAGAGATAGAATCTATCAAGATGAAAATCTATCTATAACAGTCAAGTCTGACTTGATTAGAGATTTAGAACTAGAGAGAGATATGCGACTAGCTATGGTTCCTCAACTTAGGAAGAAAGCTAACATTCCTATTTTCAGTCTTAACCTCTAACATAGCCATATCCTTTTCTTCTTTCAATGGTTTCAATGTAAAGAAGTCTTTGTATTGTGGATGTCTAGCATGGAATAAACGGGCATAGAAACAGATATAATCATTACTTATCTTGAATTCCCCACCTCTAGTTTCTATCTCATTGTGCCAACGAATACGATTGATTATCGCCCAATGCGAATACTTCTTTCTACCACTATTGATAGCCTCTAAGGTATAAGATTCAAACTTATCCCAAACTTGTGGATTCTTTTTGTGCCACTCCCACCATTTCCTTTTTCGTTTATCTAACTTTTCTTGTAGTATATCTTTTAGCATTTGCTTTCCTCCCAGAAAACCATTGACTGGTAAATATTTCTTTTGCAGCTTCCAGGCTGCGTCAAAATATATTATTTACTGGTCTATTTTTTTTATCACCAATTCACATCTAGGATTGTCTTTATCAATCCCCCCATATTTGTAAATAACTTGTTTAATTTGTTTACTACTATCATCTTCTAACACTCCCGCTTTTACCAAAGCATCACAAGTAAACTTATCAATAATAGAACAAGGATTGCTTACATCTAATCTCCTTTTACTCTTTGCATAATAGGTATAAGTTAATACAACAGGCTTTTCGTATTTAGGATAACTAATCCTATTAACTAAATTGTCTGCATAAATCTTCTTGGCATTAGATAGTATTCTGTAATGAGCATTACGATAGTTGTTTAAGTTAAGGATAAACTTCTTATTCTTTGTGTAGTAAACCTCTAAGGGCAAGTCAATCTTCATTTAACAACCTATTAACTTGTTCTAATAACTTTTCTTCTTTTCCGTAAGCTTCTTCAAATCTTCTCTTATAAGGATGTCTGCTTATAGGTCTAAATCTATTGCCTTTACGATGATGGTCAAAGCAAAGAGGTAATACTTTAAAATGTGAATCAACCTTTGTCTTACCCTCTATGTGGTGTATTTCAGCAGGAGTTATACATCCATTAGTATTTCTACAAACAATGCAACCTAGCTGACTTACCTTGTCCATGTGTTCAGCTTCTTTCTTTGTTGGCTTTCTTCCCTTTATTGACATTCTTTCTCTTGTTCCCAAATATCTTTTCAAAGTTTACATTAAACTTATCTTTGTCAAAGGGTCTTTGCATAGACCCTTTACCACTAAATGATTTCTTCATAATGATTGTTTATTAGTTGTTTGATTATTTCCCCATTGGTAACTCTTCTATCAGCTTTTTTACTGTAATATGCCCTCATACTATTAAGATTCTTGCTTGTTATAGGGTCTAATCTAAACTGAATACCTTTTGTGTTTTGTTTTTTCTTTCTAAATTTTAATTCCATCATGCACCATACCTTTTTCTTTCCTCTCTAGCATTAACCATTTTAGTTCTCCATTCCTCAAACCCTACTTCTAATGCTCTTAACTCAACCTTGACTGCACTTAGTTGACCTTTAGCAACCGCTACAGCTAACCTAGATTGATACACTTCTTCCTTGTTTTCTGCAAAGTTATCTTGACCACTTGCAGTCTTAATGCCCTCTGAAAGAGCAACAGCTTTCCATAAAGCTATTACTCTCTTAACATCTGCTTCTGACTTCAACAATTCGTATTCAGCTTTCTGCATCATGGGAGCGACATTTCTTATTTGTACTTGCCAATTCTCTATCTGTTCATCCATTATCTTGCTCTAAATAAGTAAAACAATCCTCTTAGATTTTTATCAGATAGATGTCTTAGGTGTGGTGGTATGTTTGTTCTGTCCATTCCTCTTGAATTTTTATTAGATGCGTGTCGTGGATGTGGCGGAGTAAGAAAATACTCCCCAATGTATATGTTTCTTCTATCCATTCAAACCCCCATCTTGTTTTTAAAGTGTTCATCTCTCGCTTCTTCTATCTTCATAAACAGATAGTCCATAAGGTGTTCATGGGATGTAGTTCCTATACCATCTTTGACATTTTTGATTTGTTCAATCAAAGTTCTGTACGCAGACATGAACTCAAAAAATATATACTCGTCAATATTTTCCTCAATCTCAATGATTAAGTCTTTGCCGTAAGTATATTTATTACAACTATTTTTGTACTCTATTTTTTCCTTGCTCACTTTTACCTCTCTTTTTTTCGTTTAAATCTAGTGAATCAATGAGTAGATGTGATTCCATCCACTCATTTTTCACTCCCTCTTTCTTCAAAGCATCTTTCAATGCTTTCTTAAATGCTTTTGATTTACCCATTAATCCCTCCTCTAAAATGGAATATCATCATCTGTAAAGGTTTCAATATCATCGCTTGAATCCTTTACTGGCTCTTCTTTAGGCTCTTCTTTCTTCTGCGGAATGTCTAACCTAGCATACTTGTATTCATTGCCACTCTTAGAAGTTCTATTCCATAAAGCCACTCTTAGTTCTCCAGTCCCGCCCTCTTTGACGATAGTAACTAACTCTTTAAGCATATCCCTACTAATCTCTACCTTACCAGTCCAATCGGGCTGTTTTTCATTCTGTTTGTAGTTATTAGTGTAGATTGCTCCATCACTTTGGTTTTTATTGTCGTACATATTAATCCTCCTTTAGGTTTGATACGATTGTTTTAAGTTCACTATCCAAATCAGTTTTCATCTTAGGAAAGTTATCCCTCAATGTAGCTAAGTCTTTAGTGTTATTTTTATAATAAGATGTCATAGCATCTTTAGTTTTGCTAAGTTTTGCCAAATCTAAAAAGCTTTTGACAAATAACTCTGCCCATTCTTCTGTGCCATAACCTTTATCTGCTTCAACATCTTCTGTTGGAGTTTCTACTGGTGTTGGCTCTTCTTTGACAGGCTTTTCTTTTTTAACAGGCTCTTTGTCTGCACTAGGTACATCTTCTCCTGCATAGATATAATGACCAAGACCATACATGGCTAAACACTTAACCAAGCATCGCATTTTAGTATCATTAACTTGTCTTGAATTTGGGTTTTGTACTGCATTGTTCTTGTAGTCCATAACACTTAGTGTCATTTCTCTAGTTAGATTATCAATAGAAACTCTACATCTAACCTCTGCTGTACCATCGGGATATTGGACATAAGGCACATCGCTCTCGCCTTGATAGAATAAGTATTGTGCTTGTGGATAATGCTCTTGCAAAACTCCCCACGCCCACGCCCAAGATAGATAAGACAAATTCATCTTCTTTTCTATCTTATCGCTACAGTCAATCTTAGATAGATTGTCCCATACTTCTTTATAAGTAATTTCTTTATTAGACATCTGACCTCCCTTTTATTTCATTCCAATCTTCATCTAAGACTAATGCCTCTTCAAGACCATGCTTATAGTCAACACTACTATCTTGATAACTATCTATGTACTTTTCCTCGCCATTTTTAAATTTGACATAAAGTTGTCCTCTTGAAATATCCCAATAATGAACATCATCTAAATTAATACCTTCGCTTTCTAAATCCCAACTTAGATACGCATTATATCTAGCCTCAATGTAAGCAGGTTTTACTTTTTCTTTTACTTCAATACTCATTCGCTTTCCTCATTTTTATATTGATTACAAAATTCAGCCACATCACAATAGTTAGCACATCTAATGCACTCGCCTTTAGCTTCTACAACTTTCAGCAACTTACTATCTTTATGACCACCTAAATACTTATCAGCTTCTTCTTGGGTATCAAGCACTCTAACAGCACTCTTTCTACCTTTCTTTTCCACACGATAAGTATCTTTTCTTCTCCACCTTTCTGCATCAGTACATAATGGAAGCTTATCATTGATAAGGTAATCCACTTCTGCTTCTTGATGAATTGAAACTCTTTGATTGATAAAAGCTTCTTGCTCTTCATCACTCCATAAATCTATATTTAAAACTGTAATTGGTGATGGCGGATAATCTCCACCGCTACGAAGATACTGATTTTTGTTCCAGTCCCTCGCTATGGCAATAATATTTAACTGGTCAATAGTTTTTCCTGTGTTTTTGGTGTAGAGATACGCATATATATTAAGTTGCTGTTCCCATTCTGCTTTACCCTCTTTCAAAGCAGATACAATAGACCAAACAGAAGTTACCTTGTAATCCTTTAGTGTGTTACTTTTAACATCTATGCTGTCTGTCTGACCACTAACAGTCCAGTCCTTAACTGTTGCAAACATTCTTTGTTCTGTAATGGTGTCCTCGTTATCCTCATTGGCTCTTTCTAATATGGTATGAACTGATTGTCCTAGTAGTTTCCATATTTCATCTGATACATCTATTGTAAGCTTGTCGTAATGTTCTTGTGCCAATAATCTAATCCTTGGGGGTTGTAACAAACCAGTAGCAGATATAGTAGCCTTACCTCTGCTGTAGTTATCATTGTGTACCGCATTAATTATTTCTTGCGGGATGTTATGTTTATTCGTGTATTTCACTTTCCAGTTTACTTTGACGAAACTCTAATTCTTCTTTTATTTCTTTTGCTTCCACTTCCATACAAAAAACTATGTCTTGCATTTTTTGTACCATAGCCTTACTTTCATCAAGTATCTTCTTGGCTTTAACAAGTTCCTCTTGAATATCATCCATTTCTATTATAATCGCCATATTCCTACTCCATCTTCTAATTGTCTTACAGTAAATTTATAGTTAGGATGTTTGTGTGTAAACCTTAAACAAGCATTTCTAATTATCTTTACCTCAGAAGCTATCTTAGACTTCGCTAGAGGAACTTTTACAGTTTGTCCCTTGTTCATGTCCTCCAAGGGTAAGTCATACTTCCTAGGCTTTCCTACTCCTCTTGGTATAGGGATGCCATCTTTAATCTCAAATTCCATTTTTTATTCTCCTTTTGGTAAAAAATTAAGTTTGGTTGATAAACCTTTTACATAGTTTAAGTCCACATTTAACATAGTTCTAATGTGAGCCATTTGTTGTGGTGTGATTTTGTCTAACAAGATTTGTAGTAGAAGAATCTCTTTTTCATCTAGTGTTGTCATATGCTTTCCTCCAAAAAAAATAAGGCTTTGTTCATATTACCTGTAGCAATGCTAGGTAAAACTGGAATAGATTTAATAGCTTTCCACTTTTCCGCTAACCTTATAGCTAATTATGGCTTTGTTGTTTATTGTCTGTACAAACCTCCTCGCAAGTGAGGGAAAATCAGACTAAGTAAGGCGTTGTTCATATGAGCGTTTTTCTCAAACTGGATTTATACTTTAATAGCTATCCACTTTTCCACTAACCTTACAACACCAAATTTAAACTCTTAGTTAGTTCAATCCTTTGATGTCTTATATAAGTGTAGATGATGTGTTGATAATGTCAAGAGTTTAATGTAATATATTTTAATGCTTCAGACAGACCACATTGATTCAGATACAGACCAAAAAACTTTAGATGGTCTTGTGGTTAAACAAGCTGTTAGAGATGTTGCTAGTAAGCACCCAAAGTTATCTAACGAAGCTTTATTATACTTTATGTCTGATGATTTTTCCAATTTATGTAATCGCAATGACATCAAATCAGATGGCATTGTAGAAGCAATTAAGGAATTAAATACCTATCCAGTATTATCTAAGAAAAGATTAGCAGAAGATGTCTGCGATATTGTTGATAAGTATTTTGGTATATATAGTAAGTAGATACTTACTATATTTTAATATTAGGTAGTACATACTACATAGTAAGTATATACATACTATAGGAGGTTTTATGTATGTCAATAGTGAAATGGATAAAAGAGACTTTTTAAGCCATATAAATAATCAATCAAGAACAAGCGGTATGAAGCTTGGTCAACACAAAATATCATGCCTTTCATGTCAAAATGAGAGGAGTAAAAATAAACACGACAAACCTTTATCAGTAAATATTGAGTCTGATAAGGTCATATATCATTGTCATCATTGCGGTATTAATGGTTTAGTATCAAGGAGAGAGGAATACAAAATGAAAGTAGTAAAACAAGAAGTAAAACAAGAAGTAAAACAAGAAGTAAAAAAACCAGTAGAAGCACCAAAAAATATACCCAATGGCAAGGCTAGTGATTGGTTGCAGGATAGAGGTATAAGTATTACAGCCTCAGAAACGGCAGGAGTCGTCCAGACGGAAAAAAATAATAAACCAGTCATTGGTTTTACCTTCGTCAGCGATGGAGAGGTGGAAGCAGTTAAGTATAGGAGTGCAAATGGGACAAAGAGTTTTTGGTGGGATGGGAACGCACAAAAGCTATGGGGACAACAGGTTTATGATAGCAAATTGCCAACATTAGAAAGCACAATCATCATAACTGAGGGAGAAATGGACACATTAGCTATCAAAACAGCCTTTGAGGGTGTAATGAATGTAGATTGTTATTCAGTTCCAAATGGTGCACCAAACAAGATTACTGATAACAAGATAGACCCAAGTGAGGATGGAAGATTTAAGTATGTATGGAACGATAGAGATAAGTTTGAGGGTGTTGAAAGGGTTATTTTATGTACAGATGCAGATGAAAACGGAAACATACTGGCGGATGAATTAGCTAGAAGATTAAACAAAGCTAGGTGTTATAGAGTAAATAACCTTGATTGCAAGGATGCTAATGATGTATTAATTAAACATGGAGCAGAAAAGCTAAGAGATTCAATCATTAACGCAGAGCCTATTCCTTTACATGGATTAAATAACCTAGACCATTATGCAGATGAATTTCAAAGCTTGTATGATAAAGGTATGCCAAGTGGTGTATCTACAGGCTATTCAAGTGTAGATGAAATTTTTACTTTATCCACAGGCAATTTAGTTGTTACAACTGGTCATGCGGGAGATGGCAAGTCAGCCTTTATAGACCAACTTGTGGTCAATGTAGCAAGGAATAATGGGTGGAAAACTTGTTTCTGTTCGTTTGAAAAGCCAGTACAACTTCATGCAGTACAGTTGTCTCAAATCCTTGTAGGTAAGCCATTCTTTGAGGGGTTTAACGCAAGAATGACACAAGAAGAAAAAGATTTTGCGGAAACTTGGATAAGAGAACACATACTATTTCAAGACTACCAAGATGGCGGATTACCAACAATAGAAGCTATTCTTGAAAAAGGAGCAAGTGCAGTTATGAGATATGGTGTTAGGATTTTAGTCATAGACCCATTTAACTTTATACATACAGACCATACAGGATTAGAAACTGATATGGTTAGTGAAATGCTAACGAAAGTGCAACTGTTCGCAAAGCAACACGATGTATTGGTGTTCTTTGTTGCACATCCAACTAAACCATTTATTAGGGATGGCAAAAAGAATGTATGTACAGGAGTTGATGTAGCTAAATCATATGCTTGGTTTAGTAAGGCTGATACAGGATTAACAGTTTACAGAGGAGAAGAGGGAGTTGAAATACATAACTGGAAAGCTAGGTGGGGTTGGCAAGGCAAGTTAGGAAGTGTTAATATGACCTTTAATCCAGTCAACGGGAGATATGCAGAAATTGAAGAAGTTGAAGATAACTTTGACTGGGAGTTCTGAAACATTACAAGTTAATGATATAGGAAGTCCTTATCTACATTTCAGAAACCAAGTTGCAATAACCAAAATAGGTAAAAGCAAGGTTGGTAGGGCAATCGTGTTTGACCAACACATCATAGATAAATCTTTCTTACAGCAAAAAATTACAGCAGAGCAACACAATGTCTGTAATAAATACCTTGAATTAATAGCAAAAAGTGGAGCTTTGGGGAAAGCTTCTGGGATGGGAAAAGAAATATTTACCAGTCATAGTTTTAATAAAGCTCCGCCAAGAGCTGTTATGCTTTCAAGAATACAGAAAAAGTTAGTGAATGATTGTGGACACAACAAAGAAAAGGTTTTTTGGAAGATTATGATAGATAATCCTAAAGAAATATGCGAAACAAAGGAGTTAGTAATGCAAGAATGTTCTAATGCACTACTAACCTTTTGGTATATTAGTCAGAAGAATCCTGTTTCCTTGTTTCAACAATCCCTTGTAAGCCAAGTTTAGATTCATAATTATCACTTGTAATCGCTCCACTATAAATAGCCTTACTCATTTGTTCGTTTTCATCTTCTTCTATGCTTATGTTTTTTTCATCAGCTAGACTATGAATCATATGAATAATTTGCTTGTTTAGTGAGCGACTTTCTTTCTTAGCCAAAGAATGTGCCAATTCGTAGGTTTCTTCCGAACATCTAATGAATAGACTTTTCATTTTTATCATCCTCATAAATAACTTGCGGACTATCTTGCACTTCTGCAATAGCAACACTTTCTCTACCAACTTGATAATACCTATCTTCTTCTAATTGTTTTATGGCACTTTCAATTAACCATTCGTTAGACATAATCAAAGGGTCATCTAAAAGAGATATAGCAAAAGCAAGAGCATTTAGTTCAGTTTCAAATATCCATACAAAATGTTTCCATTTAGCACTTGACTTAGTTGAGTAAACATTACTTGGCTCGGGTATATCTAAGTGATATGTGTGTCTTATTACCGCATACATAAGCCATTATTATACTGCAAAATGCTATCAAAGTGAAATACATATTGTTCCATGTGGAACATTTACCTCATTGCTGTGTTTCCTGAAAAAATCCTGAAAATAAAATATTTACCAGTACATTGTTTTTACTGGGTTTTTGCGAAGGTTCAAGCAAAAAAAATATTATTTACCAGTCTGGGATTTTTTTGATGGAGACTTTTAAGTGTGCCAAATATCTTTACAGACTATCAACCGACTACCAAAAAAAAAGGGACAATCTTGCGACTATCCCTTAAAACTTATAAACAATAAGCTTGGAGGTTAATATATGAAATTGCATTGAGAAATATTAAAAAAACTACACAATCAAATATTAGTTCCACTAATATAATGTAATTGATAGCAAATTGCAAGAGTTATTAACAACTTTCTAACACTTTTTCCACAGACTTATCCACAGCCTGAAAACCAGTAAATATATTTTATTTTTTGTCATCTCATCTAACA